>Ga0209190_1000002_pt1 | contig 263709 bp, 281 predicted proteins | sample M_140205_XF_Meta_FD_187315 | JGI IMG/M metagenome (GOLD analysis project Ga0209190, IMG submission 187315) | Freshwater microbial communities from Lake Montjoie, Canada to study carbon cycling - M_140205_XF_MetaG (SPAdes) (version 2) | ecosystem: Environmental > Aquatic > Freshwater > Lake... | reverse complement strand
TGCGAACTTTTCGTTATACAAAACAAACCATTCAGGATCATATTTTACAAAGGATCCTGGACGATTTTCGTCTGCGTATTTTCGTGCCTGTTCAACAAGTGCTTTAATTCGTTCGTTCATTATGCTTCCTCTGTTAACTTAGCCAATTGCTCAGCCAAGACATACAATTGTCCAGGGACCATGCCGTCAACATCATACGCAACACCAACATACCACACACCATCGTTCATAATGTAGTAGTATTCGTAATCATAATCCTTGCTCAGAAATTCATCATACGATTGGTCCACAGTAAAGTCAACACCAGACTCACCACGATCACGGCCGTAAAATGTAGTCATGTTGCCATATGCGGCCTCAAACTCGCCTTGTGTCATGTTACGCAATTCAGTAGGCAAATCAAACGGGCTGAACGGGTGCTTTTCGCCAATGTTCTCTTTTAGGCTAGAGATAAAACCAAGCGATACCAGATGATTTGCCTTAGCACTATCATAGTGTGCTTGCAGGATCTTGCCGTTGTTTGATAGATAACCATCCCAATGACAGTAAACGCTTTTCAGCTTGTCACCATGCATAACACCAATTCGTGAACGTGTACCCATTTTCAAACTCCTGTAATTAACTGATTAAGACTCTATTATATAACCAAAACCATTTGTTGTCAACTATTAAGAACCAGTGTGCAATTCTAGGATTTCAGGGTTTTTGCTATTCGGGGTGAAGGCTTCAATAAAAATATGATAGTCGCGGCTATCACGAATAACAGCATTAGCCGCAACAAACAATGCGGCCCATGTAGAACCATTGATTTCAATCTGATATTCCTTACCATGATAGACCTTGTAAGAAACAATTTTTGCATCCTTGAACGGATGGGGTTCGCTGAGATTTTCAATCTCAAAGATTGACCAAATAGCACTCAATCCCAACTCCTCACGAACGGTTTCGTAGTAGTCAAATTTAGTGTCGAATTCTGTATCTGTCATTTTCTTGTCCTTTAATTAACTGATTAAGACTCTATTATATACCCAAAACCATTTACTGTCAACCCTTTTTCACCGGAATACAGACGAATTCCCGGTTTAATTCCATCTGTTTTTGGATAATTTTCTCCAAATCAGGGTTGCGTTGATTGGGTAGATTTAGTCTGGTTGCGTAGATTTCGTGGATAGCATTCTGACAACTAGGTAAATCATTATAGTTTCCTAGGAAAAATGTCATTTGAGATTGTGCTACCACAACCATGTAAAGTAAATTGTACATTATACTAGGTCCACTTGAATTTGCTTGCCGCGAATCGTAGTTCCGAGTCCGGTGGGGACTGGTTTCCCGTCAACCTTAGCAAAATAACGCATATTTGCCAACTGCAAAAGTGCGTCCCAGCAAGTAGCACGGGCGTTAACTGTAGCAAATTGTTCGGTCATTTGCTTGACCGTCATATACATTCCAATGTCGTTTTCAGAGCCATCGCCCTTGAAAATCACACGGAATTTTTGTGAATTTTTGAAGCCTTCAATCACTGTTTTTGTACGCATTTTCTAGTCCTGTTCTTAACTGTCTAAGTCTATATTATATACCCAAAACCATTTAATGTCAAGTCGCGGCCCTGAATAGGCCACTAGCACAAATGACGATTGAGACAATATTCACCAGAATTTGGGGGTTGTTGCGGACACGCAACGCCCAAATTAGGAAGAAAATCGTCCCGAAAGCAAAAGCAATTATATTGTAAGGGTCCATATTTCCCATCGCATTGAGCAAATGCCCTGCGATAACAAAGAAAACCCCGCCCCATTGTAGTGTATCATTTTTAAGCATACACGTATTATATACCCAAACCCATTTAATGTCAACCTCTGGGATTGTTTAATTCATTTTCTATTTTATATAGAGGTTGAACACCCTTCATTAGTGAAGTTAAACTACTAGTTGACGGGTGCCAATATCGTTTTCTACTAGACTTAGTGGGTTGCCAGTAATTCTTTTGAGTAATAGAATCAAGCAATCCTAAACTCTCAAACGAAACTGGCCCATCAAGATCCTTAATCTGTTTACACAAACTATATTCATATTGAAGGTCCTTAAGTGCATGACTTTCTGATTTACCTCTTACAATTTGCGTTGTAGAGGTACCGTCATGCCAGTATACCTTAATTAAATAGTCCATACTATTACGGGCGCTTTTTCAATACAGAATCAGCTAATCCATATTGTACTGCTTCAGTAGCACTCATAAAGAAGTCACGTTCCATATCTTTAGCTAGTTCCTCGTATGTCTTACCAACACTATTGTGGTCAACATAGATTTGAGTAAGACTCTTTTTCATAGCTAGAATTTCTTTAACTTGAATTTCCATATCAGTAGCTTGACCACGTGCGCCACCTGAGGGTTGATGAATCATGTGCCGAGAATTAGGCAACATATAACGCTTTCCCTTAGCACCTGCTTGTGCAAGTAAACTACCCATTGAACAAGCCTGACCCATAACGATAGTCATAACTTCGGGTTTAATGAATTGCATACAATCATAGATTGCCATACCAGCAGTTACACTACCACCAGGGCTATTAATGTAAACACTAATATCTTTCTCACCTTCGCTTTCCAAGTAAAGCAATTGTGCAACAACAAGATTTGCCATTTGATCATGTACTTCTCCCTCAAGCAAAATTACACGGTCACGCAACATGCGGCTGTAGATATCATAACTACGCTCACCTTTGCTTGTTTGTTCTAAAACCATTGGTACTAAACTCATATACTTCCTTAAAATTGTAAGTATAACAGAAAATTTAGCTAGTTGCAACTATTATGGTTAATGATTTATCCAATCTTTATTGCGATAGGGTTTACCATACATTGCATTTGGTAAGTATCGTACAACCTTTTGTTTTACCCGTTTTATGATTGGATGCTCGTGGTCGTGATTGAATGCTTTTAAATACAATCTCCAACTGTTATGTTTTCTGCGTTTACCTCTTTGGTCCTCATTGAGGTATGAAATTACTTTATCCGTGTCATTATTGAATTTCCATAACAATTCACAGGCTATATTGAATCCATACGCATCAATCTCATCACTACATCCAAGATAAGATTGTTCTTCTCGTTGCTCTGTTTTTTTAGCGGTGCTATTATAATCGGGTAACTCTTTAAATTTTCTACGGCGATATTGTCGCATATGAATTATTTCATGCATTATTGTATGAGTAATAGTACGACATGACCTTTGAAAATTAAGTGGAGTTATCTTAATTGAATTTTCTCTACTCTTATAAACAAGTACTAATTCAATTGATTTTTGTTTTTGTTTATCTAAATCACTGTAGTAAGCACCACCGACCCAAGTGCAATTGTTTTCAACATCACTATCTCTCCATTTTTTTAATTTAATAGGGATATGTTTCTTTATGTGATTTCCTACTAGTCTATGAAAATTTGCAATAGTCATTTCTTTGTTAATTACTTTAGGATGCATCGACCAAATGTAATCGTTTAATTCGTAGCGATTTATTGATGACCAGTCAAATTTACAAGCTGCCACGATAACCTCCTACTTATTTACGTTTAGTCCTAGTGCCAGTTTCTCTTGGCTTATTAACAGGATTAATGATATCTCTTGCTGATGTTGCTAACTCATCTTTGCCTGCATTCTTTTCACGTTTTACTCTTGCAGCAGGTGTGGTAGTTGTTTCTTCATCATCTTTGGGTTTACCTGAACCTTTATCAATTTTGAATGTATAGTTACCCTTTATACCAGTAGAGTAATATGTTTTACCTGCTGAGAGATAAACACCCTTGATGCTTTTACCTGGATAAACTGTATTGAATTCTTGCAAAGTCCATTTACCTTTGCCCTCATTTGCTTTGGTATACATTTGCACTAATGCACCGTTGTTTAATATATCAGCAGCAGCAGAACTGAATTTAGTTTTGTCATTAACTTTCTCAGCAGCTTTATGTGCCACTGCTGCCATCAAGTGATAATATAAGTTTACATTATCTGGATCATCTGTGTTACGTGATTGTGCCAATTTTGTTAAGTTCTCACTAAGACCAAGTTGACCAAGATTGTCTAAGCTAACTGGACTTAACTTTTTAAATGCTCTAATCATTTCAGCATCATCAGGACTGATGATACCATATCTTACACCCAACATTAATGGAGCACCTGCTTGCCCTGCATCTTGTATCTCACGTAGTAAGTCAACTATTTGTTTGTGTTTGTTTAAGAATTTTCCACCATCTGGCGTTTCTGCAATCTTATCAATTTGGTCAATTAAGTTTGATGCGCTAGCGGTAGCACCTTTGCCACCTTTAGTACTTACCAGTACGCTACGACCATCTCTAGTAGACATAACACTATCGCTTAGTCCTGCGGTTTTGCTATCATCAAAACTGATTAATGTTTTTTGGAATGATCCACCTAAAAACTTATTTGCAGCCTCACCTGCGTTACCCGTGTATTGACCTTTTTGCAATGCTATTGGTTGTAATATTTCACAGAAATAATCACGGAACGCAGTAAAACTAACTCCCTCTGGAGCATCAAATGTTATGGGCAATGGTTGTCCCATTGCGATATTATGTGCTAAAGAGTATAGTGGGTTATCAGTTCCTAGACTGCTAGCAAGTTGATTCATTATCTTTGGAATAGTTAAATCAAGTTTATCCGTTAACAAATCTTGTGGACTTAATCCTGCATCAGCTTTGGCAGCAGCCTTGCCACCGAACTTATAAGTTGCACCATCTACTGTAAATGTATTTGATACTTTGTTATCAGTAATAGAAGGTTTAACTTCCTGTAGATATTGGCCAATAACAAAGTTACCGAATGAGATTATTGCAAATCCACCTGTACGTCCAGAACGACTGTTTTGCCAAACAATTCCTGGAACTTGTTGTTCAATTTCACCCAGAGCCTGATCTAGTTCTTCGGGTGAGTATTTTCCTCCACCTTCGGGGAAGAATTTAATATCATTAAATATTGCCTCCTCACCGTTTTCGTTTTTAAAAACGTCACCGGGTTTACGTCCAGCTAGTCCAGTGCTTTCATTCAGTTGTTCAATAATATTAATAAGTTCACGCATAGTTTAGTATTTATCTGAAGAAAAAAATATAAAATTGTTACCCGATAGTAAATACAATGAAGGAGAAAATTATGTTAAAATTTCTAAAAAATCTGTTTGGTATAGGACCATATAGCGAGAGTCGCCCGGCCGATGTGGTTGCACCGGGTGGTGCACCTTATAAGGTTCCGGAGCCAGCGGCAACACCAATTCCAATGGTTCCCGAGACTAAAATAGCACATGATATGGGAGGTTCTTATATTGTTGAAGAAACTATACCTGAGCCAAACGCAGTAGCAAAGCCTAAAGCACCAAAGGCCGCAAAGCCTGCCGCTGCTAAAGCACCTGCTAAGCCAAAAGCAGAAAAAGCGCCAGCAAAAGCGAAAGCACCTGCTGCTGCAAAAAAGCCTAAAATTAGCATTGCAAAATAAATGACTACGATAGGGTTTGACTTAATTAGTGACCTAAATCTATCTCCCGATGATAGTTTTGATTGGGAAGGAAAAGCAACTAGTTTATACTGTATAATAGCAGGAAATATTAGTGAAGATTTACGCACGATTAAGCAAACTTTATCGCATTTGTCAAAATTCTATCAGGGCATATTCTATACTCTAGGTTCACTAGAATATCACAATACAGGTGATGTTGCAAAAAGAACTGAAGAAATCCATAAAGCATGTCGCAATATTCGTAACCTAGCATTGATGCACCATCATGTGGTTGTTATTGATGGTATAGCGGTTATTGGCGCTAATGGCTGGTATGGTAATACTGTATATGAAGATGAAACCGCTAGCATCATAGAGGTTCATCGCAATGAGGATATATTATATCTCAAAAATACAATTGAACGACTACAAAAACATTTAGATGTTAAACGTATTGTAGTAGTCTCTAACTCAGTTCCTAGTATAGATTTATACTTTGGAGAACATCCCTCAACAATAGATACGCAACTTAATTTAAGTATTGCCCTATTAGCCGACACTGAAACTAAAGTATCACATTGGTTGTACGGCACATATAAAAAAGTAGTTGATACCAGTATAAATGATATCAACTACATTAATAATAGTAGTTTCAAAAGAAACCCCTATTGGGCTAAGAGGATTGCGGTTACAGTTTAGGCTTCAGCTTCAACTTTCACTTGTAATGGGAATCCTTGACTACGTGCGTCAAGTGTAACCTCAATACCTTTTTGTTCTGCAATCTCATAAGGTAAAACAGCAACAATTGCACTACCCTCTTCGTGGATATTATGTGTAATCGTTTGTGCAGTGTCTTGGTTATAATTAAAGTAATCAATTAAACTACCTACGACAAATTCCATACTTGTTACATTATCATTGATATAAATGATTTTGAACAACGGAGGCTCGGATAATGCAAGGTTAGGCTTGATCTTAATTTTTGTTTCTGTTTTAGACATAGTAGTTTATATTGTTAGTTATAAAAGTGTGTAGCCACTGTGACTACACACTTGCTATTATACTATTTAGTAGCAGTAATAGCAATTGCTCTGGGCTTTTGTTCTTCGGGAACTTCACGTTTCAAGTGAACATTAAGAATACCCAATTCTAAATGAGCATTTTCAATCTCTACAAAGTCAGCAAGTTTGAATTCACGACGGAAATCTCTTGCGCTGATGCCCTTGTGTAGATAGTTAATGTCAGGTAAATCTTCTTCTTTGATTGTGTTCTTGCCTTCAATAATCAAAAAGTTTTTATCTTTTGTTACTGAAAGATTATCAAGACCAAATCCAGCCACTGCAATACTAATCATAAACTCATCCTCATTGATTTGAACGACATTATACGGGGGATAGTTTGAATTAGATTGTTGAGCATTAACACGTAAGATTTCATCAAACATATTATCAAAACCTACTGCAAATTTGTGAATTGACGGAATGTCAAGGGAACGAAGGTGTAAAGTTTTTGTCATATTTTTCTCCTATTAAGCAAGATGACTATATTGTAGACCCGACCATCGGCATCTACAATAAGTATTTATTCTATCAGAAATGTGTAAAAAATTCTACTATTTAGGTCAAAATAGTTTTTTGGGAAGACTCTGGTCACGCAAGTATTTTTGCCATCTGCGTTTGGCTAAACCATGATTCACTTTACGCTGTATAGAAGGTTTGACATATTGTTCCCGATCACGCAATTCCTGTAACAGATTTTGGTCTGTTATCTTCTTTTTGAATTTACGTAATGCTTTATCAACGTTCCCGTCAGTAACAATAACTCGTCTTCCTTTTATACTCATATAATTGATTTTGGTTCTAAAACTTGCTCCCTTGTTATATTTATCTCAGTTATGTTATTTTCTCTGTATTTTTTTGTGTTAAACATATGGGGCATTAGGCAACGCTCAATTTCAGTATGTAATCCACGTGCTCCGGTCTTCAATTTCAAGCAATTTTCAACAATCTGTTCTAATGCTCCATTGGTGAATTCTAGGTTAATATTGTCAATACTCAATAGATATGTATATTGGGCAATATAGTTGTTTTTAACTTCAGTCAATACACGCAATAGTTCTTCTTTGTTCAATTCCCCTATACTAACTGTAGTAGTAAAACGTCCAATAAATTCAGGAATCATTCCATATTTGGTTAAGTCATCTGGGGTAACCTCAGTCAAATCACCCTCTACTTTTTTGTCTTTGATATCAGCACCAAATCCAATAGTAGAGCCATTCTTACGATTACCGATCAAATCTTTCAAACCAACAAAGGCTCCGCCTGATATGAATAGGATGTTTTTCGTATCAATTTCCATCATGTCGCCACCAGGATGTTTACGTCCGCCACCAGCCGGGATACGACATACTGTGCCCTCAACTAATTTAAGTAATGCTTGCTGAACACCCTCGCCCGATACATCACGGGTAATGCTTGTTGATTCACTACGACGGGCAATCTTGTCAATCTCATCAACAAACACAATGCCACGCTCTGCTAATCTAGGGTCTCCCCCAGCAGCATTTAATAGCATACTAATCATTGATTCAACATCATCGCCAACATAGCCGGCTTCTGTTAAACTTGTAGCATCCGCAACCACGAAGGGCACTTTAAGATATTTTGCTACAGTCTTAGCAAGCAATGTTTTACCTGATCCAGTTGGTCCAATTAATAACACATTGCCCTTAGCAATCTCTAAATCTTTTGGTGGATAAGTGATACGCTTATAGTGATTAGCAATAGCTACACTTAATACTGTTTTAGCATTATCCTGTCCAACAACATGAATATCTAAGTATTCTTTAATACTAGATGGATCATATTTTATTTCTTCTTTAGGTTTATCTTCAACAATTAAACTATCATCTTCAATAAGGTTGGTGCATAATTCGATGCAGTCGCTACATATAGCAACTCCTTCACTTACTATTAATTTCTTAACTTTATCTTTGTGTAACTCACAAAAAGAACAATGGTTTATTTTAGATTCGTTGGTCATATATTAATTTATCTTTTTATTATTTGTTGGTTATTTTTTACCAGTGACATTTACTATCTGGAACAGATGATACTTCAATTCTGCTTGCCCGATCTATAACATATCTATGCTCGTGGTCAATTGTTGCTTGTAAGTATGATGTTTCAATTCTAGAAGTTGTAAACATTAATTGTTTAAATTGAACAGAATAGAACATTGGCATTGTATAACATGTATGATATAACAATTCTCCGCCGTTGTCATATATCTCTAATAAAAATCGTGCAGCACGATCATCCTTCATTGAATTTACAATTTTGTTGTATGTTATTAAATCATTAAATTTATGTTGCCATTTCCCCGCATATGCACCGATTGGATCCTTATCACCTATGATAATTTTAGCAGGTGCCTCTTGAAAGAATCCAACCTTGTCTTCCAGTAATGTTAATGCCTCATTCAATGAATAGATATAATCCTTATTCCATTTAATTGTATATGGTATTTGTAATAAAGTATTACGATAACTATCCATAGCAATAATAAAAGGCTTTTGTTGAATAGTAAAGGCATTCTGTGGATAGGTGTTTAACACCATGTCTAACATTTGATCACCTTTTTGTTTTTGATCCAAGTAAGTACTTACCGCGGTACCGGCACGATTGCCATCTATACCCTGTTCAGTTCTCCCTGTAGTAAGTACTTGGTTAAGTAATTTACTATCAGAAACTAATACATCCATAGTGATTATAATAGTAGAACCATTTTGGTTTACGTCAATAATTTTGAAGTCATCAACATATCCTGCGCTAAACAATGATATGTTATCTTTAGATAATGTACCAGATGTAGCTTGACGCTCACTTAGTACAATTGCTCCTGCCTGTTGTTGAACAGCAGTACGGAAAGCATTTTCTTTTGCTTGTTCAATAGTAGTAGCCTCGCCGGTAACACGAATGTATTTTTCGGCTGCGACTACATTGTTAACTAAGAAACATGCTACTAAACAAAGTAGCTTTAACATGTTTTAGTTCTGGTTAGGGCTGAATTTCCTACGCAACGTTTCGGCAGCACGTTCAGTATCTTTATCCCAACGAATAGTAACTAATACTTCCTGATTGCCAACTACTTCTTCATTGATTTTGATAAATCCTTTAAGGATTGCTTGTGAATTAGTACGAATTGTTTCAGTAAGAGTATGTATTGTTTCGTTGTTGTTTTCACGCAAACTAATAGACGCAGCTTCCTTGTCTGTCATTTCTACAGTAGCCCCATCTGGGTTTCCAGATTTGACTTTATCATTTGCTTTTTCTAGATTCTTGGCAATAGTAGATGTAACACGGGTAGTAGAAATATCTTTAGACATAAATTCTGCTACATGAGAGTTAGCCCGCAGTTCAGCAACTGTCAATGCAGTTTTACGGTTGTTTGAAGTATTACCGAATGATGTAGCAGTCGCAGTAGATTCAATAGCAATTACCTCACATTCAGTTTTCCAAAACTTGTACCAAGTGCAGTTGGTTTCAATTTTAATTTTCTCACCAGCAAATGATGTAGAAAGTTTCTGTGTTTTTACGGGGCCATCGCCTTCATTTTTAGTTGAGGCACAGCCTGTAAATGCGATAGCAATCGCAATAGCGGCAAGTTTAAGTTTCATGGATAACTCCAGTTAGTTAATGATACTAGTATTATACACTAGTTGGGATAAAGAATCAATCTTTTTTGGTCAAGTATTCTTCAATTTGTTGCTTTTCAATATCTGATAATAATTCGATATCGTACTCGCCTGATTCTATCTTCTTGACCAAATATTTAATATATTCCAGGTCATAAAGGTAGCTAGTTGATTGGGTCTTGTTAACGACAATCCATCTGATTCCGTCAAATTTGTAAACCTTATTTGGTAAGGTATCAACACGAACAAATGTATCTCCCTTTGCTGCTAAACCCGGGAATGATGTTCCAAAACTAGTCTTAGTTGCTCTGCCCGAATCTGCAACTAATTTTAACATATCTGGGCGCATACCCAATAATACATCTTTGTGCATATGTTTACCGTCAAACATTACATATCCACCATCCAATTCCTGATAAGGAATAGTTTTGGATTCTATAGTGTCCGGTAAATTAACGGTAGTGGTTTCTTTAAAATCAGGCCCGGTCTGTATCCATTCTCCGTCAACTTTAATTGCTTCAAAATTTGGAGCATCATCAACGATTGGAGCAGGTGGAATATAAGTAATTTCTATTGGTTCTGCTCCGCTAGTATTGTCTGATACATCACAATCTTTATTTGGACAGAACGGACCGATGCCCGGGGCAATCATTAATGGTGTACCACACTTATAGCAAGGATCTAGTGTGGTGTCACTTTTTTCTGGTTTATATACCTGTGGACCAACTGGTTTAATTCCGGGAGGGGTATCACTACCTGCAGGTGTGAACAAGTATGGATGATCTTTAATGTCAAATTCTTTTTCTGCTACGGGTTCAGTAATCCCAACGCCGCCTGGATATTTAACATATTCATCATCGTATCCGGGTATATGAGGTCTAGTAGGCCATGTAGTCTTATACCCATCTTCTGAAATATCTTCTTCTACTTTTTCTTCAACAGGTTCTTCATCATCCCAGTCTTTACTTTGATTAGCAGCCAATACTAACATCAATGCAAGTGGATCAAAAACAATAACAAGTAAAATAATAACCCAACGCACAGCACGTTCTAAGATATTAGCATCAGGATTATCACCATATAGTAATGCTGCGATATATTTTATTGGTCCAACCTCTGCTTCCACTTTTCGGACCTCGGCGGCAATAGGCGCACGTTCATTGTTAAGTCCCGCGATAGACTTCTGCGACTGTAGTATTTCATTTTGAAGGCGAGTACGTTCTTTCTGCTGGGACTTTCGCATAGCCACAGCTTTTTCGGCACCCGTTTCTGTTGTTGAGCGGCCCAGTACTTGGTCCACTCCCTCATCCATTTGTTTAAGTGCCTTGCGGTTTGCTTCAATATTCTCTTTTTCGGTTTTAATTTTTTCATCATATATTGCTATCTTAGCTTGTACATCACCTGATGTAACTCCTTGATCCATGTGTGCTTTACTTAAAAATCCAAAGATACCCATGCTCGTAATCAATGCAATAGCCATTACAGCAGGCACTAAGTATAGTTTCAGTAGTAATCCAGCACGATGCCAATACTTACGCAACCATACTGTTGCAGTAATCTTAGCAAGTTCAAGTGCTGAACCCATGATGATAACTGGAACTACTGCTCCAGCAAAGATAGTAGTCAAACCAATAATACTATACCATGCGGCGATAGTGCTAAGGATTAATGCTACTAATAATGTGAGGTTGGAAAAACTGAATATTCTTTTAAGCATTTTGTATTTAGTCTACAGTAGACTACCTAAATAGTCATTCAAATAGCTGACCGTAGATATCTATGAATTGTTCTAAATTTAGTATTAATTTTTGTGGTATGCCAGGACCTTGATAAGCCAAGTAAGTAACACTAGAACCACCACGTAGTTCATCTACTTCTCTTACTTGGATTATCTCCATCCTATTGCCATCTTCAAAGGTATATGATTTACCTACTAAAGGATGTGTCATACTATATGACCAGTAACTTGATAAATTAAATTATCCAAGAGGTTTTGATAGTCTTGTCCGTTACGTCTACGCATCCAAATCTGTTCTACTAGTTCGTTACTATCATATGGTCCAGGTCCAGTGCGTGAAGGTAATTCTCCGCGTTCTTCTAATTCTTCAATTAGGTCATCGGTTTCAAAGTCACTCAAATCAACATCTACTTCTACTTCGGTGTAAACTGTTTTGTACATTATTAGTCCTTTAGTTTTTCTAAAATATTTTCTTTATCTCTTAACCAAGTTTTTTTATTTACAATCAAATCTTCGAGATTGTCAGACGAATATGGAGTTGGCGCACTATCTTTATGTATCCAGTTATCATTAATTCTGATATTTGACTTATATTCTATTGGTAATTTTAATAAAGATAGTAATGCCGAATGATTAGCACCTTGCTCAATGAAATCTTCATAATATATTGTAGTGAAATTACTAGATAATTCACTTTTAAATTTTTTATATAAAGTATAATTATCTATTATGTATTTTGCTACCCAAGGTTTATATATTATTGAATTTATTTTTTTATCATGTTTGGTGTAATGTGTAGTATTATTTTTTACAAGCAGAGAAAAACTTAAAATTTGTCTTATCTTATTTTTTCTTTCCAAGAAAATAATATCGTAATTATTTTTTATTTCTGTTAATATTTCAGGTTCTAGTGGATCTCCAAATAACTTAAAAATATAACTATAATTTCCCTTAATTAAATCTAACCTTCTTAACTGTTCATCTTTAAAATTCCCCAGCCACGGTGGGCCACTGTGTAGGATTTCCTTAAAGGATTCTCCTACTACTATACCATTAGTTTTTTGATAATTTATAGGGTAGTCCCGAAAAAACTCATTCAAATTTTTTTTATCAAAAATATCTGCTAATAAACTACAAATAAGTGTAGACCCAGTTCTAGGAGTGGTGAATAATACAGGATTCATGTCATTTATTTTTTGTTGTGATAAACATCAAACTGTGACCATTGCCCGCGCCAGTTATCATGTTCGCTATCCATACCATAGTCATCAAGTTCAACATCATCATATTTCAAACGATTGACACATGAACTACCTTCAATATCCCACGTGGTATACTTCAATTTGCGAGGATCAAACTCTTCACCATTAGTATCAATAGTAGTTTGAATACAACTACCCTTACCACCTTGTGTCCATACCACAAAGTAACCTTTACCTAAGTAGTGAGGATATAATTCTTCAACTTCTTCTGTAGCATCCCAACGACTATCATTATCTCCGTGTGCTTCACTAATGAATCCATCTAAGGTGCCGTCATAAATTTCTTCACCACTTTCATCAGTAATAGTCATATGAGTATCATCTTCATCAAAGCCCCAGAATGAATGAACATCTTGGTACTCATAGTAAGCACTATCAAATCGTGCTTTCTCTGGTGTATCGTTCTCGTCATAATCATATGATTCATTCATTGCATCAGAAAGGTCATCATTATGATCTTCGTGACTCCAGTGGTCGTATTGTTGTTTAGTAATCTTGCCTACCCCAATTTCACGGGTACGACCCCAGATACGAATAGTATATTCACCAGCTGGATAGTTTGGAAGTAAATCTGCTGCTTCAGTTACCGCTTCTTTATCAAAGGGCCATCTAGCAACCTTCTCATTAACAAGTGCGTCAAGTGCTTCTATTTGCTCCTTCATTTCTTCATCACTCGGCGGAGTACCGACGTTTTCATCATCTTCTTCCACTTCATCTTCTTCAATCTTAGCCCATTTAGCTTTATTAGCAGCATCCTTTGCGGCTTCTTCAACACCTACTTCTGTTAATTCAGTAGCACTATCACACATGGGGCAAATCTTGATTGGATCATCTATCTCATTACCGTCACTATCTTGCCAAGACCATGCAGCATCATACTGTGTTCCAGTCCACTTGCACTTTGTACATTTGTGAGTAACGGGAGATACATAATCTTCATGTACTTTCCATTCTTCTACTTTGTAAGTAACTTCATATCCACCTTTACGATCGGTCCACCAATCATCTTCATTGAGATAATCCCAATCAATATCTACATCATTGTTCCATGCTTCATTGATAACTTCTTCAGCATCTTCCTCACCTGATTCTAGTGCGGCAAGTTTTGCTTCAATTTCATCTTCATCCAATTCAGGATAAATTTCACTTAATAGATCGGCATCAATTTCAATGCCATATCGTTTCTCTACTTGATGCCATTCACTTTTAACAACTGATACCATGATTTACTCCAAAGAAATTCTTAATTGACCTTCGTTATAGATGTGCAAAGCACCTGCTACTTCTGGAGTAGTACATTCTACAACAACTCTGCGTTGACCGTCAAGCGTATCAAATACTGACACAACTATACCGGGCCATTTGTAACCACTGACTTTTTCTACTTTATCACCTACTGCGAATAATGCCATTGTCATACTCCAAAATGTTTTTTTATTAAATCAGATGCTTTATATGGTTCTGCTTTATCAGCAATTGTAGAACATTCTACCGCAACCAATTTAGCAAATTCTTTTAATTTATTTTCCGACTCAGGATCAAGTGAAATAAAAACTCCACTGTCCGAAGTAGGATGGATTATAACCTTAGCCAATCCTGCTTTGGCGGCTAATTCTTTGATATTTGCTTTCATGTATTATATCACTTATCGTCACGAAAACGAACGAATCTGGGAAAGCGCAAACTATATGTTCCGTCTTTGTTTTGTGTTACGGCATCACATAAGATTTCAACAGTTCGACCAATAACACTATCACTGTTATCCCAATAATCATGTCTATTGTCATCACTAAACCCACTACCAACATTGACTGAAATATCGACCCCTTGGTCGTGGCCGGCGCAAACAAGAGCTCCAAGTCGTCCTTTATTTTTTCCAGTGCCTTCTTGAACATCAATGACCTCCAAATCTACAGTAAGTGTAGGCTTCCATTTCATCCAAGATGTATTACGTTTACATTCGTAATATGCATCGAGGTCCTTAATCATAATGCCTTCAAAGCCTTCTGCAACTTTGTTTTTGGCATATCTGTCTAATTGATTCTTACCTGCCGCAGTATCTAAATTAACTTTGATACTAGTTAGAAACTCTACGTTTGGCAATTCTTCAATGATACCATTCATTTTGTCTAATATCTTTAGACGTTTGCTTAATGGTTCCTCGTATATACCTTTGTAGAATTCATCAATTGGAATAATATCAAAGATATGAAAAACACTATCATCTGCCTTTGCATCTTTCTTTCTACGTGCTTGTTTCATTAATTCTTGAAAAGAATTACCAACAACCTCACCATCAAATACAAATCCATTCTTTAATGTACGTGCATTTGTGCCGATAATTTCTTTGAATCGACTAGAGATTTGGTTTTCAATTGTAGTAAAGTTGTCAAACTCTTTGCCATTGCGACTGAAACTAATAACAGATGCCTCGCCTTTAAGATTAGGAGTGAATACCATCAATACACGAACACCATCTAATTTAGGTTCTAAACGTTTAGTGCCCTTCATCTCTGGACGATCTTCACAGGTTGTTGCTAGTTGACAACCAAAGACTGGAATTTCAAATTCAGTGCCTTTGCATACCTTGTTAATGGTTTTATCACTGATGCCAGCACGAAGGTCTCTGGTAATTACAGGCAAAACAAAGTTCATCCATTCTTCACTATCAAAATTCCATGCAAGGGATGTGATAGCATCTAGTGCCGCATTACCTGTCAATTCTCTATTGCTAAGTTTTGTTAACAATTCCTCAAACTGATCCCATGGATTAGTTTTATTAAAAACATTTTTTGAATCAGGGACTTGACGCACCCCAAATGTAACATAGGGATTGTAACAAAGTTTAGTAAATTTTAAAAAATTGATTGCGTTTGTGCTGCCTAGGACACTTGCTTCTAATGCTTGTCTTAATACATCTTCTTTGTGTAGGCGACTATCACTCTCGTTTAATTTTTTAATCCAACTTGCTGACATTTATAACTCCTATATATGCTAATATTATACTATATATTAGCAATGTTGTCAAGGTTTAGTTTTTCGATTTGTGAATTCATTTGCCCGTTTAATGCATTCTTCCATGACCTCGGGCGGGACATTTTCGTAATCTTCTAAATCAGAGCATTGATATTCTATAGTTACTGCATTTGGATCCTCACCGTTATTAACACATTCCGGATCAACTTTAATCCAGCACATTACAACAATCAATGATAACCCTGCAATAATTACATTTTTAATCATAACATTATTTATGTCTGCACTAAACTTAGTTTTTCTTCTTTCAAGATTTTAACCATTTGCTTGTTGCGTTCGTCTTGTTCTTTGCGTTCACGCTTTTCATCCAGCTTACGATCAATGGTCATACGATCATATTCTCGTGCCCACAATACACCTCGCATCCAACTATCAGCACCTTCTAATGTGCCAACATACATTACCGCATCACGGCTATAGATGGGCAATACATCACTATCTTTGGGAACTAATGCTACATTGGCACCAAAGCTATCATCATGTTTGTATGCGGCAAACTTTAGCCCAAGTTTATCTGCTCGTTCTTCTAAGATATGAATTTGACGAATTGTATTCCAGCCACTCATATTAACCTTTCAGTGTTTTCCAAATATATTCTTTTTCAATCTTCTCTACAAACTTGGTTCTAACTTGTTCAGTATCATTTAACCACCAATTAACCCAATGCTGAGTTCCCCAGCTATGTTCCGGTACTATCGGGTTAGTAGTCAACCATTTAACTATTTCCCAGATAGCATGACGATTAGCCAAATCTGCACTAGCCACCGCACGATACAAATTGTTAGTAAGTATACCTGTAAGGAAATCGCCCGGTTCATAACCCCTGAGGAAGTAATTATCCAATGCTTCCATGGTATGTGTAGGGACACGAATCTCACCTAATCTGCGACCCTTCTCATCTAGTCCCGGAAACAATGATAATTTTTCGTGCATAGTTAATCAGAAAATATAATGAGTAATGCTAACAGGAGAGCAAGCCAAACATGACCATATATAATCATCAAAATGACTGCTATCCAAGCTATCATTCTTTCACCTGTTCTTGCGTGATTGATTTAACTTTGTTAACACCACCGTCAAGTAGTTTAGCAATTCCGCTAAAACCCACAGTAGCGATAACGATACCAAATATTGTTCCTAGAAAAAAGTTTCTCATAATTATTGATTAGGTTTGATTATTTTAGATAACGAATCAGTTCCCGATTTAACATCTTCACCGACTCCCTTTACTGTCCCCGCTATTGTACTGCATCCTGCAATAAAAGTCAATAGCAACATTGCCGATACCAATTTTGTTTTCATACGATTACCTTTACACGGTTAAGTTGAGTAGTATTATCACGGTGTGCTTTGACAGTTCCATAAATATCAAACTGCTTGCCCACTTCTAGTTGTTGTTTGTACGCAAAGAACAACACTTGGTCATCACTAGTAATACCGGTGATGTAATGTGTATTCCAAGTTTGCGAGAATACGGATTTGAGTACCTCAATAGAAGGAGACACCTTGTCACCTACACTACCGATTAGTCCGCCGTTAGCAAAATTGATACGCTGGTCCACTGTTTGACGTTTCATGCCACGAACATAGCCTGAGGGCAAACTAGTAATTACTGCTATATCAAACCCGGTATCAATAGTTTCACGATTAGCAAGTAACATTGCGGTGTTGTCAAATTCAGACAACCTGATACCTTTAAGTATTTTGAATGTATATGCTTGATAGAATTTGCGAACCAATTTACCTTCTTCACGATCCTCGTTGGTGATCTTACTAGTGTCGGCAATATATTGCGTTACTAGATTACGGTTTGTTTGCCCCATTGGGGCATCTTCACTAACCTTTATGTAGCCTTGATTTAACCGTTGTGCCATGCAAGCAGCCGCCCAAACATCATCGGCATTAAGATTGAGGGGAGCAGGTTTTTGAAAGCGAGACATTACAATTCCTTTAGTTTATAGATTTTCACCAGAGACTGTATCAATGGCACCAGTATAGACAGCAATGACTCCATGGGCTCCCATTGAGTTAAAGAACTCCACATAGTCAATAGCATCCTGACAGGTAGTAAACTCACGCTCAGTCAGGACCTTATGGTCATTGATATGCCCTTCATATACAGGGTGCATTTGAACATTGTATACGATTGCCATAATTTACTCCTTAAACAGATTCAGCGTTAAGTTTAGCAACACGCATTGCCTTGAGATTTGATTCAGTAGCGCAAAGACGGACACTACATTCACGGCCGTTTTCGTGCATATATGTAACATCAATCCAAGCTACAATTTGATTAGCAGCATTGAGATTCAAGCAAATATTAGTGATATAGCCTGACAGGTTGCCAGCAGCACTAGTCCAAGAAATTGCATCATTGATATTGAGATTCATAATTAACTCCGTTTTGTTACTGTCTAAGATTCTATTATATACCCAAATCCATTTATTGTCAAGTTTATTTGCGAAACAGACGATAAGTAACACCCTGTGCAGTCTTGCACTTTTCAAAATCTTCGTTTGCATAGCAAGTTTCTAGCATTGCTAGGCCCTTACGATCACGCACATTGGGCTTTTCTACTTTGACGCTGATAAATGTTTTGCGAAATTCAACATAAACTCTATCAGCACTATAGACCATTTCCAGGCCCAATTTGACTTGTTCAGCACGAATTTTCTGTATTTCAGTAAACAAAGAACTATTAACTGCACTACGCAATCTTGCATCACGTTCAGCGAACCAAGCAAAATTGCCAGCAGACTTGTGTTTAGTTTCTTTTTCAATCATCATAAAATACTCCGTTTGTTGACTGTCTAAGCCTCTATTATATACCCAAATCCATTTAATGTCAACCTTTTTTACCCGTGGAAATGCCCCGATTTTGGGGCATTTTGGGGTAGAATTACTTCTTAGTTGTATTTTGGTTTACAAAACCATACATCTTTTCAGCAGTTTCCAAAATCTTGTCTAGACCTGGGAATTCGGGCATACCAACTTTGGTAACGATTTGTCCAGTCTTTTCATCCTTAGCGACAGTCATTTCCCAACCGCGGAATTTAGAGTGATAATCTTCACTAACTAAGCCTTTGGCCATGTCTAGAATGTCGGCACGGATTTCGTAACCGTTTTTGTTTAATTTTACTTCGGGTAATTTTGGTGTATCAAATGTTGACATATTAATCTCCTTGTGTTAATGTCGGTGTGTGTAAAAATAGCTTATTTTTTCGCAGTCTTTGCCTTGACTGTTTCATCCTCACCTTGAGGATAAATTGTTTTACTCATGCTGTCAGCAGCATAAGTTAACATCTCTATTGTATTCTTTGCCATCATCTTTGCAAAGACTGTTTGGGCATCTATAAAGTCGTTGGCAACCTTATTTAATCTCTCGTCTTTGAAAATTTGATTAGTTGCCATCCTTTTTGAGGTCTGGAACATTTCTATATAAAAATCAGGTGTAAACATAATGGATCCTTTGTTAGTATGTTATTTAGTTATTAGATCCAGCCCTTAAAGTCAGACATAATAAGTTTACGTGCGCCTTTATGATCTCCATTGTGTGCTAATGTTGAGGCTGCTCGGGCCTGTCTCATTGCACCAAAAAAATTGTATATTGCTTTTAATACTTGCATGATTACCATCCTCTACCAGATTGTTGTATTTCAAATTGACGGGTGAGACGGTCTACATCACATGCATTTTGGGGTGCATGTCTAACAATGTATTCTTCTAATGCAGTACCATAAGTCTGTGGTCTGCTGAAGTTATTGAGTAGGCTACAAAAATAGCCCGCTAGTTGGTTTAACATATATTCTCCGTGTAAGTGTGTTAAAGAGTTTTTGTACAGAACTCTTAACTGTATTTATACAATTGTATAGGTTTCTCTATATTTTAGCAAGGCTTTTGCTCTGGAAAGGGCTAACCTAACAGTTACATAATCAGATAATGGTTCATCACCTAAATCTATAACTTTTTCATCTACATAGTAAACCTTAGGACGACCATATGCACGATGATAATCCAATTCTTCTGGACCATCATCGTCATCATCTTCCTCTATTATTGTATTACTTAGTAGCGGGTACTGCTGGCGCTGCTGGTGTTGCAGACTCAGTTTTAGCTGTAGCCGTTTTGTCTTGGGTAGGTTTAGCTGGCTTAGCACTTTTGGTGGCATCAGCTTTCTTGTCCTCCTTCTTCTTGGCTAACTTCATTTCTTCCTTAGCTGGAGCAGCAGGGGCGGAAACAGTTACAGCGGAAGCAGTTACAGCGGGAGCAGCCGGTGCTGCGGGGGTCTTAGCAGGCTCAGTTGCAAAAGCAGCAGTAGTTACCAAAGTAGCGATAAGAGTAGCGATTGTTTTCATTTGAAGTTTCCTTTTAGTGTTAATGAAATTTATGCTTAACATATTCATCTTTGATCTTACATGGACCACTACGCCTTTCATCACAATTGGATAATCTCCAATCGTAACTAGTGGGCAAATACTGTTCCATAAACGGTTCGGTTTTATCCTTTTTCGTTTCGTAATCATCAAGTTGATTTTTGTCTTGCATATATATATAACGCGGCAGACCGTACTTCCGTTGACAAGACTAAATACTAAATGCGTTTACAATATATCTCTTATCAGGGAATCTACGACGGCACCAATTTTGAGGATGCTGCTACCCCAAAACAAATAACCAAATCAATGAATGCTGGGTTCAGCACTATGGTCAATGTTTGGCGTGATAGTGGAATTCTATATTTGGGCGTAGATCAACCCATAACTCAAGTAACCGAAAAATATCTTCAAGGTCCTCGTTTTTGGCTTAATGCTATGAATGATGAGATGCAAACTTGGATAGTAACTCAACCAAGTAAATTATATCCAAATTACTTTTGGTTCCCCACTGACACAGAAAGTACTCCCGTAACAGCAAGCAATGGAAAAATTATCACTCCCGGAACTGTTGCGATAGATAATTCTAGTGTTATATTTCTACCCGAGATACAGGATAGAGGAATGTATTCTACAGTACACCTACGTTGTTTTGGTGTATGTAGTAATTACTTGTCTTTTATTAAACGTATGCGTAATGAAGGTGAGTGGTATTAACCACCGCGACCTGCTCTACGTGTAACATTTGCCCCACCAAATCCCTTAGTGTTTGCTTTAGGTCCTTGACTTTTAGGGGCCTTACCTAATCCAGGATTTGCTAGTGCGTTTTTCTTTTTAGCTTCTTGTGCCATTGCAATGAATGGGTTCTTGCTTTTCTTTTCTTCTGTCATTGTCGTATCCTCACTGATTCTAAATAACTTTCTATATCACCGTATAGTGCTAGCATCATTGCTATCTTACTATCGTATAGTCTTATGAAAGGTTCTTTTGACTCTACATTTTTATTTACACTAAAGTAATATGGACATTTAATTTTTCTATTACATTCAGTTAGAAACTTATACCAATTAGTTTTCTTAACTTTGACAGGTAGGTCAAAATATTCTATCTGTGCTTCTTTGAATTTTATATCGCCCTGTGGCGTCAGGCGCAGGCTATCACCTGATTTGGTGAACCACCAATCACTTATGATTGTTTCAATTGGGATGTTATTGCTAGGCAGTTGATCCATAACTGCTCTAGTGATAGTGTATTTTAGTTTTTTTCTATCACTCATCTGGGTACACAGTAGTACCATTATTCATAAACACAACCGTGAATTTATCTGTTTTAAATTGTGTGTTTAGTTTGCGACAAAGATTACGTGCATGACCCGGATTACTAAAACTTGTTTTCTTATATTTAGGAGTAGCGTCTGGATCTTGATAGTGTTGTGACTTTAAGTTAATAGGTTGGCCATCATAGAATACAGCCCATATGCCACTGGCTTCTACAATTTGATCGCACTTGTATGTATTTTTATCTACAAGTTCCAATAATACTTTTGGTTGTGTTCTACTCATTAAAATTTACCTCCGACTAGTTCAACTTGAATAACTTCGGAAGTGTTCTTCTTTCCTTCAGTAACCTCATAGTGATCTACTAGTAGTTTAGCTAATTCGTCACGTAGTCCACGAGCATCAGATAATGGAATAACCACATCTTTACCCTGTCTACTCTCAATACTTGCTACTCTATCAATAAATCGTTTGATATGAATCATTAGATATTTATCAGTTTTTTTGCCTCATCCTCTGTTTTGAACGGACCTAGATACTCATAACGCTGAATAAAGATGTATTTAGGGCAAAATGTTACAACTGGTTCATCACCTTGATACAAAACATACCACCCTGCGGCGTGAAAACACTTGCTTTTCTGGGTCTTTGTGAATAGATGAATCTTGCGCTTGATATCAAGTATAGAGTTAAATACCTTCTTTGTAGTCGGGTATTCGTTGAAAGGTATTTCTTTTTTATTCTTATCTACCTTGGTTGTTTCAAACTGTATACTAGTTTGTTTTTTAATTGCATTAGTATTTTTGAAATGAGTTTTACTGCCGTTGAGTTTTACTTCAAAGCCAGACCCATCAGCAATTACATTTCCTACTTTTTCTTTGCCATCAGTAACAATCCAAAATTGATTTTTAACGACGGGTTTTGCGATTAGTGGTTTTGACATCTTCTTCCATTTCTATTAATTTTGTAATCTTTTTAAAATTACTTTGTTTGTCTACTATAACATTATAGGTAGTATTCTCAAAGCGTATTGGTAAATCTAAATGGATACTGTATTGTGGTCCAATTGTGTCGTTGATTACAGTATCATTGCCAACCGTACCCACGAATGGAATACTATTCCAGTATCCAAAGATACGTTGACCAAATTCATATTTGGCTACGTGACGATTTTCTTTAAAATAATCTGCTTGATTACGCATACGTGGTAGTACTCCATTTATCTTCTGTATAATCCCAATGTCTTATATCGTAAATTTTATACTCAAAGGTATAATTAAAAAATGACAATGTTAACCCAAGCCCTGCATGATCGGTTCGTAGTGTATATTCAAATTCTATACCTAATAATTCATTACTGTGATATATATTAAATTCCCATGCTTTATTTTTAGTAAATTGTCCACTAATAGTTTTTAATACTTCCCAAGTTGGACTCCATGGATTAGTTAAACGTAGTTTAACGTATATCATATTTTCTTTCCTGTATTTTCAATTTTCGTATTAATACAAGTACCTTCAAGTATAGTTATCTTTGGCTGACCAGCTTGATTGGCAACTTCAAGCATGTGTTTTTTTTGATTATCGATTGATAATCTGCATTGTGCTTCCGACTTATAAACATTCTGTGATTGCATGAAATTACAATTGTCATTTAGACACATGAATAATACAGGTATAAAAATTTCAATCATTTTTCAAAGTGCATTTCAAATAGTTTATCAATATTGCGTCCAAGAGGATTGTTGGCTTTGGCTACCGCAGTAGCACATTCTTTTATAATCAACTCGGCAAACTTTTCAGCATTGAGCAGCCGAATCTTGGTATCTGGGTCAGCCATATTAGGCACCCATTCCATAGACTGTTCTTTTAGTAGTTTAATTCGTTCGTTCATACAACCTCAACAACAACATATTTACTGTGCGGGTAGTTTTCATTAAGCCATTCAATCATGCCTTCTTCGTAAGGAAGAAATACACTATTGAATTTGTTGGTTATATATTTACGCATTCTTTTTTGACCTATAAATTTGCATAGCAACATTAAGGGCGTCCATGTAATCTGCCATGAATTGTAGTTGAATATGATGTAAGTACATATACAACTTAGTATCAACTGGCCAGTCTTTAAACTTTTCAATTACATCTGCCTCAAGTTGTACTTCTAATTCTTTAACGTATTCATCTACTGTCATACTTAATCCTTTGTCAATTCAGCAACCAATAAAAAATGTTCGTAGGCTTTCTTTACAGCAGGGTTAGTCATTAACTGATCAGCTTCTGCCATCATAGCTTTCACACCTGCTTCGGCAATATCGTGTGAACTGGCTCCGTTCAAGGTACAAAGTTCATTACCAAACTCTTTTGCTAGTTTCTTCCATGCCTTGCGTTGACCTTCTGTTATCGGAGTTTGGGTAGGCTTTAATTCACTAGCTTTGTGCATAGCCTGAATTATAGCTTCTTCGGCTACTCGGCTGGCTGCAATCATAGCTGCATAGTTGGGATCAATATTAAACCTACGACTCTGCCCACCCGGATATACCATCAAAAGGTGTGTACCTTTATGAAAACTGTCCATCCAGTCGCTATCGTATTCTGCAACAGGTACATACTTACGTCCTACTTTTTCGTAGTAAATCTTTTTCATATCATGTCCACAAACTATCACGAATTTTAATTAAACGGATCATCATTTGTTCATCTTCTTTGTCGTAGGCTGCTTCAATCTTAGTAGTAAGTTTAAGAGCCTTATCACCTGCTTTTTTACTTGCAGTATCTTTATCGGATCTACCAATCCAGTTTGTACCAAACTTGATTCGTAAACTTTCACAGTATTCACTCCAACCACTTGCATCGTGAGGGTCCGGACGATTACGATATGTTACTGTCCACCATGTATACAGTTCTTTAATTTCTTTAGCACGTAATGCTTGACCAGTAGGCTTGCCATATTCTGGGTTATCTGGATCTACACCCATATCTTTATCAAGAGTAAGTGTCATTGCCCAGTCAAGATGATCGATACCTGCTTGAGGGCAACGCCAAGTGCGCCAACGCCACCACCCAGTAGCATAAAAAGGAGCATCATACTTCTTTCTATCTTCTTTACTTCCCCATGCGATGTGGCTCCAGGCTTGCTCGACCTCGACAAAATCAACCAACTCATTAAATAAGCATGGAAGGAAGCGACTCCCAACATCAGACCAAGAACCAGGCTTAATATCACGGCTATGAGCGGTGAGAGCATGAGTACGAGTAACGTACCTGTTATTAATGTAATATTTGACATCATATATTTTTCTGACAGGATATGTTACAAAATCTTGAAGTTTATCAAGACCTTCTTCTGCTAACCAATAACGAACAGGATGGTATTGTTTAGCTTCACTATTCCATTCATCCCAACCTTCACTAGTCTTGGCTCCGCCTTTTGGCATACCGCGCACCCAATCAGCAAAGGGTGTGCATGACCAGTAATTACTGTGTTGTGCCATTTTTAAATACTTCCGGGTTATCTTCTACTAGTGCAATTAATGCATGTGTTTGAAACTTCACCTGTTCTTCTGTCATCTTTAGATTGTATGCATGGTCTAGTATATGTAATACTTCATGCCACAATGCAATCTTTTTAGTTTGTTCAGTAAATTGATCACCAATCCAAATCTCTTGGTCATTGAATCGTGCTAAGCCAATAGTGCCTTGCATTTCTTCCGATGTTTTATATTTTACTTCGTAATCTATTCCGCAAATTTTAAATTTCATTCTTCTACTCCAAACTGTTCTTTGAATCTATTTCTATAAAGTTCTTTGGCGTGTTCTAAAAAGGTTCTATACAAATCATTTTCATAATCTTCGTTGCTCATAAAACTCAAAGGATCAATAGCCATTGCCAGATGAACATTAGATGAATAAATGAAATAATCATATTCTAATTTACTTTCTCTATTATAAATCTCATCAACTATAGATTGTTGAATAGGATTATTTTTAGCATATTCCAATTTAACTTTTTTATCTTCTTCTTCAAGTTGCTGGCAGTAGATGTTATATTCTGCTAAAGTCATCTTTGAAATCATTTCTTCAGTTTCAATTATGATATCGGGAGCCTTTAGTTCTTTAAATCTTTTTACTCTCAGCCGTCTTTCTTCTTGAAAGTCTTTGTTTCTAGTAATTGTATCTTCAATAATTTTTCTCATTCTTCTACTCCAAAATGTTTCTTAATCTTATTAGCAATAATAGCACCCATATCATCTTCTCTATGACTAGACCCCAGAGCAAGGTCCATACATTCGTAAGCAATCAACTCGGCAATCAATTCTACCTTATCAATTGCTACCCACTTGCCACTAGAATCACTACCGTGTTCTTTAATTAATTCTCTTACTCTGTTATTCATTTCAATACTCCTACATAAGGGCTGTTCAACCATTTTGCGTATGTCTCCGCGTTATCTGCAATTTTTTGCAGTTCATACTTCCCGCAAAATTTTAGTAAGTGTAGGCCCACTTGAGGAATAGTAGTTGTACGAACACCTTCACGGATGTTTGTATCTACTGACAGTTTAACATCATCGGGCTGTGCTGTCAAGTCAATTAGGGTACGATTTCTCTCATATGCGTCCTTGACACGGACCTCATTTCCTTCATGGTCGGACCAGCGGGAAAGTTGCATATTGTTCCACGCATAGCCTTGCTTATGGCGATCAGCATATGCTTCAATCAATCCAGCTTTCTTTGCTGAACCTTTTTCACGTACCCCGGGAAAAGCACTGAATACGTTGTCGGTTGCGTCACCGCGCATTATTTTGCGAAATAATATATATTGTGGATCCTCTAATAGTTTCGGATTCTTTAACTTATCCAATACGGGCTTACCATTTTCTTTGAAAAATCCCTCTAGCGTAATTAGTTCACCAGTGACACCCGAATATTGTTTTACTGTAGGAGAAATTAATTGGTAAAAATCGCTGTCGGTTGAAATTATAAAATGTTCATCTGCTGGATGCAAGTGAATCCAGCGGGCTATGAGATCATCAGCTTCAGCCTTAGGATCACGCAATACACTACAGTTTGTGCGGTCTTTAAGGTAATTTGTGAAGGCCTCATACGTTTGCCAAAACATGGTGTTTTCTTCCACTTCCGCTTCTGTTTGCGATAGCGTATCTACTACACGGTTCTTCTTATATGGAGCATAGAAGTCCTTTCTCCACGACCTACCTTCGAGACAAAACACAACATGATCAATTCCAAAACGTTTAACGATTTGATTAGTACTTGCTAGTGTAAGATGAATTGCCATCCCTATCTTCTCGTCAACCGTACTACTGCGTGATGCAATGTGACGGGCCCGAAAAAAAGTATTTGCGGTATCAATTAATGCGTATTTCATACGTGTATTATATACTGGTATTTGAATAAAGTCAACTTATAAGGAACTAATTATTTGAGCATAAGTAGTATTTGGAAGTTTCATTAAAGCATCCACAACTGTTTGTTGTTGCTTTTTTGTATTAGTCCAAACATAACTTCCACGTATCGCAGAAATTTTATGAGTACCCTTTAAATAATCCTTATAAATGATTTCTACTACTGCCAATACTTCAGTGTCACCACTTGGTGCTTTCCAACCTTGATTAGATAATGTCTCTAATTTTTTCAATGCCCCGTGTTTACCCTTAATAGCTTTCATTGCCTTGCTTAAATTACCAAATACTTGTTGTAGGATATAATGATAATTTAGCATTTGATCGTCAAATGCGGTGCCACCAAGTGGTTTGTGATTGCGAACAAACTCATCGTATATGTTACCATAAAACCCAAACATTGCACTACTTCTTTCCTCTAAAGGCCACCATTTTTCATTTTGAGACATGATAAACTCCAGACGGGGTATTTCTGCATTAGCACTTTGCGTTACTGCCCCAATGTGTGAAAACACCCCGGCTTCTTTAGCATCAGTATGATTGTTAGGTAGTAGTGCAGTATTACCTGCCTGGAGACAAGTCATTACTTGGTCGTATGCTAATTTATCCTGCTCAGTTGCTTGTTTGGGATACAATCTATAATTATTGCTATGAATTCTCAAATATTCAAATTCACCCCATTTAGACTGTCCTTCACCGTTTAACATAAGTGCAATAAGACCCGGTAAAGTAGGATCATCGGTTGTCCATGTTTGTGTGGGCACAGGAAAGTCTCCCCAATCTTCAGGATCCCATCCTTTGATATTTCCTGCACGTAGTTCAAGGTACAAGTCAACTAAATGGTGCCATCCGTCAACCGTGTTCATATAAAGAACCATTGCATTGCCTGCGCCGTCTATGATAGTAAAAGGTTTATTCTTTTTGTTTATTACCTTAACACAAAATACACACGTAAAGAATCGTAAATCAAAAGTTCTAAGCAATCTTTTTGAATTGCTCATTTCCATTAATCGTTGATATTCCTCATCATAAAAGAATTCCTTAAGCAAGGTGTATCCAGTAACACCCATTACTGCGGGGTCAAATCTAGAATCTGTATTTGCAACATCATTTGCCTTATCAGTATTAAGGATATTTTTAATTTCCTTATCTAACATAAGCATATCGCCCCAATCTTGTACTGTATATTTTTTAAATGTTCCTTTGGGCTTAATAAGAACATTATCAATTTTTGAAATATCAATTTTGCCCTGAGGCTTGTTAAAAATTGCTGTAGCCATAATTTACACCTTTAGTTTTTGCCGAGAAATAAAATCTTCTTTTGCTAGTTCAATAGTATGTTTACTAAAATCTCGTATCATTTCGTTGATATCTACCTTTTGATTTACAAGACTTAAACTTTTTCTACCTGAAATTTCAATAATATACTTAGATGGCACAATTATATCAACTTTTTTGCCGTTTTGTATACGATTTTGGAAAGCTATTTGTTTAGGAATTATGAAAGTACCATCTTTCATAATAACTAAAATTATATCACAAATTTCTGATTCCTTTAATTCTCGTGTACTTCGTAAGTTGGTAAGATTTAATTTAAAATTTGTTTTAAGAGCACCGCGTCTAGTGTACATCTCTTTAGTAAGTAAAGATTTAAGTTCTAAAGTTACTCCAAACCGTTCCCAGTCAAAATCTTTATGATGAGTATCACCACCCACAAACTTCAATTTTGTATCTTGCAGGGCAACTATTTGTTCCATTAGTGTACCTCTCCAAAAATTATATTGATTTCCCTTGATATGATTTACTTTATTGAATCCAAAATCAATAATAAAATCCCAATCAAATGATTTCAATTTTGAAATTATCTTAGGGTCAATTTCATAATTATTAGACATATTGTATATTTGAGTTAATAAGCCTTAAGTATACAGTAGTTTGATATTAATGTCAACTATTAGTTTGTTGCATTTTTACAACAAAATTATACAAATTTCTCAATAAATTTCCAATATTCAGGCATTGAAGGATCACGACATGGGTCTCCCTTGAAAGCTACCCATAAATCAACTTTTTTGCCATTTCTATAGTTTTTTACTTTTGTTGTTATTTCAGGATCACCCATTGTTAACAAGTTTTTTACTGCCCAGTTATTATTTTTAGAGTTGGTCTGGTGTAACAATGAGAAATAATAATTATCATCGGGGTATTCTACATGATTGATTCCTAATTCTTTATACTCATCATAATGATTTTCATTAACCCAAGTAAGAAAAAAATCATGCTCTGCACAATACAATGCTCGGCGATACAGAGTCTTGTATGATGTTTTAATTATCAAGGGACAATTAACATGTTCCTTATTCCGATTCAATATATTATATACGCTACTCTCTATAAAAGTATTAAAAACTGATCTTCTCATCAACTTACCTCTGTACGTCCATCACCCAAATCCTTAGCACGGACCACTCTCATATCTGAGGCCATTGCTCGGTTTTCCGGATCCGCTTGTTGCTGTTCATACAGTTCAAGTGCTACATTGCGACAAACTGTTTGGAACCAGCGATCCACAATGATAGTATCAGTATCGTCATCACGAATTTTATACCCTGCACGAATCAGATTCAATACGAATTTGTCGTTAAAGTCAAGTTCAAACGCACCACTGTTAATATCGTATGGATCGATTTCCATTTTGAGAATGTTAACATAGGGTAGTCCCTCTGCATTGGCCTTTTCCTTATCAGATGAAGTAGGTGCTTCCTTCTTTATCTTAGGTTTGCGAGGTTTCTTTTCCGTTACAGGCTTTGGTGCCTCTACCACTGGTTCTGGCTTTTTGCCAAATAGTTTATCAAATAATCCCATTTTTGTATCTTTCAAATAATTTAAAGCTGGCAAGATTTTTCCATTTTGATTCACACATGGTATCAAAGTTATCAACAAATGTCAATGCCCAATCGTTCACAGCATCGTTCCAATATTGGTCGCTATGTGCCCTGAGTTTCTGTTTACTGTGTCCTTCTGCAATCAACGCACCATGATCGGGTAATTGTGTAGTGGAATGACCTGTGAGTACATCTTCGCGGCTAACACTGTAATGCATAGTAGGGCGCACGCCACGCCAACTATCAATAACCCTCTTAACCCTGTCATCAGTAGGTTGAATATATTCACCTTCCCTAATCCAGTGGTGATGTATGTCCAGGACCGTAGGTACGAGGTCAGATAATGATAAGCAGTCTGTAAGTCCATGTGTGTATTCCTCATTCTCTAGTGTAAGTGTGTTGCGGGCTTCGGGTGACAAACGATTGTATACATCACGAATGCCCTGTGGACCTTTACGACCACTGATGTGTACATTAACTTTGAAGTCTTGAAATGTCTTGCCATAGCCCATCCAACGAACCATGTCACAATGATATTCAAATTCTTCTATACTCTTATTTACTACTTCTTCACGGTCACTCGCTAAAACTACAAATTGGTCAGGGTGAAAGCTAAGACGAACATCATTAGCCCGTGCAGTTTCACCGATGGGTGCAAACCATCGTGCTAGATTATCCTGCATTGATTTATCTTGCCAAAACTCTTGCCAGCCATCCATTGTATAGAAAGGCAACATATCCGATGTAAGACGAACCATACGCAATGCGGGTTCCAGTGATGACACTTTTTTAACTAGATTGTGAGTATGTAGAATGTTTTGTTTTGATACATCTAGCACCTTTTCTTCCGCTACACTTTGAGTTTGTCTATTGACCCAGGCACGAGTTGTGCCGCCTGTGTTTAGTTCTTTGATAGAACAGATTTCACCCTTACTGTTTAGTTCACTAAACTTACAAGCGAAACCGATACGTTTGATAGATTGATTTGTCAAGATAAAAGTCCAAAGTGATAAATAATACATATAGTGTAACAGAATTACGCAATAAAGTCAACTATTTACGGACAAAAACATGAGATTTAGTGAAATTATATCCGAAAACAAAAAGCCTGGGTTATGGGCAAACATACATGCCAAGCGTGACCGAATCAAGAATGGTTCCGGTGAACATATGCGTAAGCCCGGAAGTAAAGGTGCTCCAACAGCGGATGCATTAAAAAAGTCAGCAACAGATGAAGCGGCTAACCCAAAACGACAGGCCGCAATTGCCATTGCCATGAAAAAGGCTGGGAAGAAGCCCAAAACCGAAGGTTATGCTATGGAAGATGAGCAAATTGATGGAATGGCTCAAGGCGAGATTCGTGAAATTATTAAAAATGCTATACATATTAAGAATCAATTAGATAAGGGTGTTAGTTTAGATGGTTGGATGTATAGTTTTGTTACAGTTAGCAATGACAAATTGAATAGTGTAGCAGAACAAATCAATAACCCTAATATTGAAGAACAAGGTGTGGCGGAAGGCTCTACTGAAACCACACAACAACAACAAGTTCGTGCAGCAATTTCTAAAGGTTTAGAGGTACACAAACAAAAAGGGGATGCTGAGTATAAAACTCGCTTAGATCGTTCTAATAAAGTTGGTACAGTACCTGGACATTATTTTGATAATACAGGATATGCTAGCGATAAACTTACTGGTATAGATTCTATTGACCCCGATGGCACTGTAGTTACATCTCTTAATGATACTGACGCTGAAGGCTGGGTTAAAAAATTAGCGACATTAGGTGGCATGCCTGGAGTTAAAACTAGGGCACTGCAATCTCCAACTGCTTCATCAAAAGGTGTGGCGGAAGGCTCCAAAGAAGATATGAGTAAAGAAGTCAAGGCAATGGCCACAGGTACCTGCCCACATTGCCATGGTCCTGTAAAGAAAAAAGAACACCCAACGCTAACACAATATCATTGTGCTAAATGCGGTATACGGGGAAGTATTGACAAGCAAGGTGTAGCGGAAGGGCTAAATGAAGGTATAGGCGGAAACTATCTTTATCATGCTACGGATGCAAACGGTCTTAAAGGAATGCTATCGTCCGGTAGTATCCGATCAGCAACTAGTCCGCAGGCAGCAACCTCGGCTCAGACTAAACTGCCTACAGTAAGCGTGACCAGAGATTGGGGCTATGCCAGTGGATCAAATGCAAGCAATCAAATGGCTGGCATTGGTAGAGATGCAATACTAGTTTTAGATCGTAATGCAGTCGAAAGCAATTTCAAAACACTAGGTACAAGTCAAAGTACAAATATCAAAGGTCTAGCATTTAACCCGTATCTAAAAAAAGACGGTGAAGCACGGTCACAGAACACAGACCCAATGGCAAGAACTAACGCAAAAGGCAAAGCAAAATATGCTGAACCTACTGCCAAAGCAGGTGGTGAATTTGAAGAAGCAGTAGTTGTTCCAAAAGGTTCATTACCCTTAAAAGGAACAATGGTTGGATTCTGGATTAATCCTAAAAGCAAATTAATGCAAGATCCTGCCATAATGAATGATCCACGCAGGTTAGATATGCCAAGACCCAATCAATTTGTAAAGGCAGAACAACAGCAAGGTGTAGCGGAAGGCTTGGAACAGCAACTAGTAACTATCTATACAAATCCTGCTTATAAAGGTGCTACTGTTGATGACAGGATAAAGAAAAGTTTGCCAGTAACTGAGGCACCTTTTAATAAATTACAAATGTGGGAAAATGGTAAGTCAATGAAGGATCCAAAGGTTGCTCAATGGGTCAATAACCATCTTTTACCACAACTAAAACAAAATGGGAAATTAGGTCCGTTAGTTGTTTGGAATAACAAGGGTAAACTTTTTGTAATAGATGGGAATCATAGATTTATCGCATACCAAGCCGCCGGATACAACGGCAATGTTCCTGTACAAATAGTTCCTGATAAAATGATAAACATTGTTGATACAGTGCCGGGTCAGCAAGGTGTGGCGGAAGGCTTGCCAGGCGGTTTCAGCAAGAGTGACTACATGCCAGGTGCCACTGTAAAGAACCCTAATACTAGTTGTAAAAGATGTAACGGTCGTGGTACTTTATGGAAAGCACCTGACGGAAAAATTCTTCCTGCTAATGACGTACCGGGCGCTAAAAAGTATAAATGCGGTGCTTGTGATGGTATCGGCATGGCAAAGAAAGAAGTTGATGAGGGCGAGAATTGGTCAAAGCACAATAATAAACGTGCAGGTGGGATGAGTAAAAAGAGTGTAGCCAGTTATCGCCGTAGTCATCCAGGCAGCAAGATTCAAACAGCAGTAACAACTAAACCAAGCAAACTTAAAAAAGGTAGCAAAGCCGCTGCCCGTCGTAAATCATTCTGTGCTAGAATGCGTGGAATGAAGAAACATCGTACTGGTGCAAAAACAGCACACGATCCAAATAGCAATATAAATAAAAGTTTGCGTAGATGGCATTGCGAAAGCATTGAAGAACTACATGAATTAGTAATGCTTGCTGAACAATACATTAGGAACAATAAGAAATGAACTTTAAAGAACTATTAGAGGGCGCAGAGCCAAAGATGCCAGGAGCCCCTAGTGGCATAAAGATTATGACACCTCAGCAATTTGTTGCTAGTGCAGGTGATTCAAAACCTGATGAAGAATCAGAACAAGGTGTGGCGGAAGGTGCTCCAGAATTACTAAAAGCAGAGATGCCAATGGTTCGTCATATTGAAAATGAGTTGGCTACAAAAGGTTACAAAAAGGGTACTGAAGAATACAAAAAGATGTTTGGTCACGCATTAGCATACTATCGCAAGTTTGGATTTCCAGATTATCGCAAAGGTGTGGCGGAAGGCTCGGAACACTTAGATAGAATTCGTAGTCTATCTGGGCTAGATGAAGCAACTAAACTACCAGCACAAACCCGTGATTTGGATAGCCAAGAATTTCAAGATTACATGAAGCGTATCGTTGGTACTCCTGATTTAGATAAAAGCGGTAATGTTAAAATAGATAAAAAAGGTAACGAAAAGTATACTACTGGCAAGACCAAAGGTGACAAATACAAAATGCCCTACATCCATCGTAGTAGCGTAGTTACTTACATGAGTCCGGATGGTAAAACATATGATGAAGATGCAGTTAAACAAACATTAGCAATTCGTCCTAAATCATTATTAAAGCAAAATGAAAAGATGAAGCATAGTAACGGAGAGTTTGAACAATTCTTCAATGTTGGATTTGCGGCATTAGTAGGAATTGCACTTGATGAACAAACCAATAAATTAATCATTGTTAATACTTGCCCGGGTGCAGGTTCATGTAAAGTAGAATGCTTTGCTATGAAGGGCGGTAAGATTCAGTTTAAAGCAGCATGGCAAAGTGATGGTCGTATATTAACATATCTGTTGAATGATCCTGATGGATTCTTTAATCAATTAAGTAGTGAGATATCAAAAGAAGCAAGTGCAGGAGCAAAGGGTGATAAGAAATTCCCTGATGGTTGGCAAACAACAGTTCGTTGGCATGATGCCGGTGACTTCTTTAGTCCAGAATATTTAGACATGGCATTAAAGATGGCTGCTAAACACCCTGATGTTAAGTTCTATGCTTACACTAAGATGGCTGGAGCAGCATTAGCTAAGAAACCAGACAACTTTATTATCAATTGGAGCGAAGGTGCTAACACTGAGCAAGAGAAGAAAATAAAGGCGCAAGACCCTAAATTAGATACAACAAAGAATAGTCGTATTGTTCCAGAGAAACTATTCTATGACTTGTTAGCTAAGGATGAGAAGGGTAACTTGAAGAAAACTGATGACGGAGCATGGCAACCTGCTGATGAAGCCGCACTTAAAGAAATGAAACAACGTATTGCTACAGAATATGGAATCAGTGCTTCAAGTATTTTAAGTTATACTGAATATATGGCTAAGAGAAATTCAATCCCAACTGGAATGAAGTACAATGTTATTGTTGCTCCGGGCGAAGGTGATGTTAGTGCTAACGATCCTGGTGTATTAAGTACACTATTGTTAAGACACTAAAATGAGAGCAAGAGAATTTATTGCTGAAAGTAGTTCGGGTGTTGTTGCCTATCACGGTACTAACAATAAATTCTCGTCATTTGATAATGCTACGCTAGGAACTAGTACAGGAGATCCAAATGCTGTACTAGGACATTTTTTTACTACTTCTATTCGTGAAGCAAAACTATACGGAAAATATATCATATCTGCGTCATTGACCATGAACAAGACATATGAAGCAACAATGGATGAGTTAGTAGGACTAGAGAAAGAAGATTATTTAGAACTACGTGAAGAATTAATAGCAGACGGATATGATAGTATCATTGCTGAACACGATGAGGGAGATGATGTTTGGTATGTTGTGTTTTCAACAAACCAAATAAAGTTTTTAGACCTTAAGTAGTTCTTCCAAAGAGTATAACTCTTTCATATAGGGTGACACATTATCTAATACAGATACTGCTAAGTCACCCTTTCTTCTTGGTCCGTGCTTTACTAGAAATTCAACGTTGTTAACCTTTTTATATAGATTAACAATATCTCTAACTGAATGTCCAACTCCATGCCCCAAGCATTCTATCTGATTGCTTGGCTTTTCAATAGCACTAGATAATGCGTCACATATCTCATTAACATGAACGTAATCACGCACACAAGTACCGTCACTTGAACCATAGTCAGTACCGTAGATAGTAAACTCGCCTCTCTCTTTAGCCTTCATCAGGTTATACATCAATCCGTCTGGATTAGTTGGCGCAAACCCATCACTACCGATTACGTTATAGAATCTAAAGATAGTGTAATCTTTGGGATTGTGTACTGTACAATACTCACGCACCACATCCTCAGCAGCACGTTTACTGATACCATATGCACTTTCACAATCTTGTGCAGCACCAGTGCTAGCAAAGATAAAGTTCTTTGTCTTTACTTTATTGATAACATTCATTGTACCATTTAAGTTAGTGATGTAATATTGAATGGGCATTCTTTCACTTTCACTAACATTAACTAATGCTGCTAAATGAATTACTGCGTCAAATTCCATATCAATATTAAACACCTTATTGATATTGAGTTGATAATGATCGGTAACGGAGTATTGTGATGGATTAATATCCAATCCATATATTTGATAATCTGTGCGTAGCATCTTACTAAGATGACTACCGATGTAACCACTGTTACCTGTTATTAATACTTTTTTCATACAAATTCAAACAGACTCTCGCCTGTTTCCTCTTCAATTGGTTTATAAACCGGGTCTTTACTTAAATAGCTATTATCATCTGTGTATGTATTAATGATAAACTTATGACGATTAGCCAATACACTTTCAAAATCTTCCCGAGCCAAATGCCCACGATCTAATTCTTTAATATAATCTCTATAGCATACTGTATCATAGTTGTTAATCTTTGCGGCATTAGTATTGCTACGCTTTGCTACAAAGTTATCTAAGAATTGTATCCAACCTTGTGCAGTATCATTATCTAATTGCTTGATATAATCTAATGCGCCGGTATCATAGTAGTTGTCAACATTGTATAATAATTTAATTAGATTTCCAGCATTGGCTAGTTTCTCTTTATAGAAATACTTACTATCAAAGTTATCAGACCATTCTTGATTATCTAAAACAACACATGGCATATGCCCCAAACATTCACTAAAAGCAAATGGATAGTTCTCACCCAATGCTGGCATAAAGAATACTTTACAACTCTTAATGAAATCTACTTTCTCTTGTCCAACGATAGCAATTTTAATTTCGTAATCAGTAATACCAGCTTCACTAAATGCTTTCTCAAACTTCTTAGCACCATTACTATTAGTCATTACTTTACAGGGTAGTTGTGTTTCTTTCATTATTTTGATATAGGCAGACGGGTTCTTGCGTTCTTCCCATCGTCCAATAAACAATACACCCTTGCGAGGACCAATACTAGGGTCCAGTAATCCACGTTCACTTAATGGCATACGCAACAATGAAACATTCTTTGCTCCATACTTGGTCATCTCATCAACGTTCTTTTGACTTTGAGTTCCTACAAAACTATGTGATAGTTCCATATGCTTATTAAAAAAGTTATGATACTCATCTATACATACGTCACTAAAATCTTGTTCATCACGGAAGACCATGCTGTATGAATGTGTATAGAATACTACTGGGATATACTTGCCTATACCCATGGCATAAGCAGCACTCATTGCTTCCTGTGTATTACATACTAACATATCATAGATATTTGTTTGAAAAGCCTGTAGTATACTTTCTCTAAAGTTAACCATCTTCTCAAAGTTAATGCTATCACTAAATGCGAATGTAGCTGTATGTGATGAATAGCGTAATGGATTAGATGGATAGACAATGTTAGCACCTAACGATTTTACATAGTCGCTAAATTCATTTGTTGGTTGTTTGTCTAGTATAATATCAACTTTCCAGTTGATACGTTGACACATTTCAGTAAAGCCTTTAGCGAATTGACCTATGCCACCATGCGGGATAAAGTGCTGATCGGCAATTAGAAAGCCTATTCTTTTGTTATATGTCCGCATTCCATACCTCATCTACTGAAGGAACAGTAACCCATTCGGTAAATCCTGCCCGTTTAAGAAATCCACCTGTTCTAGGATTCTGTGAAGCATAGTCTGTTATTTCTGTTTGATAACGATATTGTAATATCTTCTCAGGCCCATCCCATCCTGCTGTAATAAGCCAACGCATTTCAAATCTCATACTAAATCCCTTAATCTTGCTATTAAATATTCATCTTTATCATACCAACGATGTTCATAAACATAAATGCTATCACCAAAATGTGCTCGTGCTCTGTATCCTGCGGTAATACAATATGCACTCTCTAACCACATTATACGCTTTGTTACATAGCATCGTCTAGGCAATAGGGTAAACTTTAATTTTCTACCCATAACACATCTTTTAAAATGATAAGCATCGGCTGATTGTGTAGTCCAATCACTTGAGGGCATTATTCTCTATCCACTCTAGCATCTATATTGGAACGATAGCACATGTATAATACACCTACTATATATCCAAGTAAGAATCCCCAAAAGAAATTCATCAAGTATTCCATGCGTTCTTGAAAAGAGGTACCTGAAGTCTATCACTATAACGCCAGCCTAAACGCATTGCTTCATTAGCAACTGTTCTAGCATTCATATTATATAAACTTTCAACACCGCCGCAAGGCATCAAATATACATGACCTCTAAAGCCACGCTTACTGTATTCATTAACCGCTTCTTGTGCTTCTTCTACGTCTTGTTTGTTTGCTACAACAAATTTAAGATATACATGACCCACTTGAGTATATTCATATACAACTTCAGGTCTTATTGCTTCTTCCCACTTCTCTCCGCTGATACTTAGTTTAGGACTGACGCTAAATGTTATTGCACCCATGCTACGACTGATACACCATTTATGTAAAAAGATTTTTAAGTCTTGTTGCAATTCTTGTGTTCCGTTAGTTTCAAAAGTTAATTCTTGTAATCCGCGCATGTTTTCATGTGAAAGCAAATCAACATAACTACGTTGCCAACCTAATAATGGTTCGCCGCCTGTGATAACAAGATGTTCACTCAACCAACGATTGTGTGGTAGCATATCCATAATGCTATCAACAATACTATCTGTTTCAAGCATCGGACTTAAGTCTTTGAATCTTGGGTCCCAACTAGCATAACTATCACAGCCTGTACTGACCAATGGTAGTTGTTTATAATCAGTATAGTAATGTATGCGACTAGCGATATCTTCTACTTCTTTGCTTAGTTCGCCCTTAGGCATACCAAACCCTGCACATTTGAAGTTACATCCAAATGTGCGTAGAAAGACAGAAGGGACGCCCATATAGCGACCTTCACCTTGAATGCTATAGAATAATTCTGCGACTTTTAATTTTGCCATTAATATGTTCCTTAATTAATTTGTATTGCGTTTTTTAAAAAAATTAATTAACTCATTCTTCTGTTTATTTGCTTCAATTTTATGTTTGTTTGGTGCGTTTAAGTTATCCCAAATAGGATTAATAAATTCAATTAAATTATCAAACAAGTGAGATGGTATCTGGTTTGGAAATTTAGATATGTTTAAAGTTGATGTCCATTCTAAAAAAGAATTTTCATTTATCTCTTTATTCGTATCTATACAATATAGTGAAAACACACGCCATGCAGGCCAAAACCATACTATATTGATTGTATTTTGAGAAGCTATTCTTTTAACTGTTTCTTCTATTTCACTAAAGGGTTCATATTCAAAATGATCCAAAAATAAACAATCACATGTAATATTTTTTATATTATTCGCATCTTCATTTATTATTACGATTTTAGAAGTATCAATATTTGATTTCTCGGCTAAAATTTTAAACATTTCAATAACATCTGGATTTTTTTCATATACAATTACTTCAGTAACGTTATCTTTCTCCGCTAATAAAGTTTGTATTACTCCTAATCCCAGTCCACTAGTAACACATTTGCCGTACGCCAATTCTAATTCTATAAAAAATTCACGTGCCTGCCAATGTGCCTGCCAATCATTTTCTTTATTTTCTTTATTTTCTAGATTATATCCCATCCATTTTTGATTAATATCATGTAGACTAAACGTATTTCTAATTTTTTTTAATTCAGTGTTTCCCACTTTAAGTGGGAAATAATTAATTGGCGATTTCATGTTATTAATAGACATATTATTAAAACTCCCTATCTTCTCTATGCCCAACACGCATTGCCATGTTAGCATCTGTTTCTCTTACTTCTACTTTGCTACACCAAACACGTTCTGCTTCACTAGCACCAAAGCTAGGCAATAGAATAGTGTTAATGTATTCGTATAAGAAATCAGCAATACCCTCACAGCCAGTCTTTTCAACTTCTGTAATCTTTGCTAGCTTAAGTCTACCCAACTCAAGTAAATGTTCACGCATTGGGTCATCTTGTGCGACTAGTAATGTATGATCAAACCAATCTTCTAATACAGATTTTAGAGGCTTTAGTCCACCAAAGTCTGTTACCCAATTACGGGCATCTAATGTATCAGCTTCAAATTCAAAATGAAATGAAAGTGCGTAGCCATGTATTAGATTGCAATGACTATCTGCACGCCATTGACGATAAGCTACTGGACCTATCTGCTTGTAAGTCTTTGTTGAAATATATTTTGCCATGATGTTCTCCTATGTTATTATAGCATAGGACGCAGAATTTGTATACCGGGATGAGCCCATAAGAGACCGGTTATATCTATTTACCTAAATTCATTTCTTTTCGGATATTAGTAGCACTAATTTGAGTAATACTTTCATCAAATGTTTCTTCACCCGATGTATAACCTACTCCACGACCCCATCCGATATGGACAATATTGGGTACAACTTGTATCTCATATTGGCCTTGATAGATTGGATCCAAATCTTTACGAATAAACCCCTTAACTTGTTCAATCGCAAAAGGATTACTTCCTTGCCATCCTTGTACATCACGTACTTGAATAACAACTTGCCCAGTTTTTGCTATCAATCTTTCAAACAATGCACGATGACCAGCATGCCATGGTTGCCAACGACCTAACATCTGTACCGTTTCTTTCTTCCAATCAAAGACTGGTCTACGCCGATTGTCTAGTATATGTTGACCAATAAACTCTGCCCACTTGTCAGCATTTTGTTCAGTCACACGGAAATCATATACATCTGGTGGAATAAATGCTTTGTTTGTGTCATCAAAGCGACCTTGGTCAATAGTATCGACCCAGATAGTCCAATCAGCTTTGAAGTTATTACGCATCTCAACTAATGGTGCAACAAAGTCACATATAACAAAGTCACTAGTACATTTTAATGCAAACTCAGCCATACGCAATGATTGACGAATACGACCTTCACGGCTAAAGTCCCAATCATTAAATCGTTTACGAATTTCGTCGGCATTGAACCAATCTACACTACATTTATAGTTATGTGGAACATATTCCATATTAACAGCACGATCCATTGGAAAATGATGAATACCTGAATTTTCTTCAATGTATTTCTTCAATGCCGTAGCTAAGAATGTTTTGCCTGCGCCAGGCAAGCCCATAATAAGTATTTTCTTTGTCATCTGTATAACTCCATTAACATTTGATATTTTTCATATGCATCTTTAATAGCAGGATGTTTTTCTCGCATAACGTGTTCGTAAGTTTCTAGTGCTGAACATTTTTCATTCATTCTATAATAGCGCATAAGTTCATCCCAGCCTCGTCTAGACATTTCAACATCTAGCATTTCATCATCATGGCTATAATAAGTATAAGATTTGTGACCATAAGTATTAAATGAGTCGTAATGAGAACGGGCATTAGAATAACTTCTTGAAATTCTTTTAACATCAAAATTTCTAGTAAACTGATCTTCTTCTCTGTCCATTATTTCACCTTATTTTGTTCCGCTTCTGCTACTCTCTTACGCAAACTGCTACTGCTGAAACTATGGTCACGACTATTGAATACTAATTCAATCTTACGCTTCTCACAGATTGCTCGTCCGGTAAAGTCTTTCTCCATGTACTCAACCCCTAGTATACGCACATCTACAGGCAATGTCAACAGTATGTCTTCCAAATCTTTTTCAGTATTGTAAACAACAATTTCATCTACGAAACGGACAGCACTTAAACTGATTTGTCTTTCAACAATACTTTGAATGGGTGCATTCTTATCTGGTCTATCCCATTGTGCATTGTTTTGTAATCCAGCAATTAGGTAATCACAATGATTCTTGGCTTCACTAAGCATTGCGATATGTCCTGCGTGTAGAATATCAAATTGTGAGAATACAATACCTATCTTTAAGCCTTGTAGTTTTAATTCTTTAATTCTATTGAATATCATTTTTTCAATGTTCTCCACATCTTTACTTTAGAATGTTCATCTAAGAATTCTTCTTCTCCTGCAAAGGTCGGAGCATCAGCCATGATTTCATCTAACAACCACTTGATACGATGTAAATCTTTTTTGATTTCCCAAGTAGTGAATCCGTCATTATGACTAGAATGTAATTCTACTCCGGCCATATAAATTTGATGATGTACACTGTTATAGTCCATTGGTTTATGAAATCCCATTATACTAACTCCTCAACAATACCAAGCATTTCTGCTATGATTAGACAATATCCTGCCATTAACAAGTTTCCTCCAATTAAGCAAGCACCTGCTACGATACGGATGGCACTCTTTACAAGGCTAACATAAAAATGTCCCTTGCTTGTATCTTTAGGTTGTACTTCCATTATTGTTTCCTAGCCAGTTGATAGAATTCTGCTCTTGCTGCCGGGTCAGATTTAAATCCTCCGCCCAACTTACTAGTGACAGTACTACTACCAGTATCTTCTACGCCACGTGCGGCTACACAGTAATGTTTAGCGTCAATCATAACCGCAACATCTTCTGTTTCCAGAATATATTGCAATGCGTGAAAGATTTGTTCAGTCAATCGTTCTTGAATTTGTGGACGCTTGCTAAAATATTCTACGATACGATTGATTTTACTCAATCCAAGCACCTTTTGATTGGGAACATATGCTACAGTAGCAAGACCGTCAATGACGACAAAGTGATGTTCACAGTTACTTTGTACATTGATATTGCGTTCGCATACCATTTCGTTGTACTTCATTTTGTTATCAACTGCGGTACATTTAGGGAATGCTTCATAATCAAGACCCCAAAAGATTTCGTTGACATACATCTTTGCTACACGCTTTGGGGTGTCCATAAGACTGTCATCAGTTAAGTCAAGACCCAACGCTACCATAATGTCAGCAAATAAAGTTTCAATAACTTGTACTTTGCCTTTACGATCAACAATTTGACCTCCGTCTTTGATTGGAGTTTCAACTCCCATCTTAATCAAATGTTCGTGTACTTTTTGACCCAACTCTGGATCTGTTTTTGTTTTATTATAACTCATAGATAACCTTCCTTTGTGATGGTTTGTGTTTTGAAATGTAAGCAACCGTTGTGCTGCTTACATATTTATTTATCACTTTGATTTTGCTTTTGATTTTTTTGCTGGCTTAACGCTAGCAATAGCTTCAGTAACTTCCCGCAATAGGGCTTCATCGTCCCAAACTAATTCAGTTTTGCCATTTGGAAATGTTGTAACTGTCAAGTGTGTACCTTTAACTATCTTTACTACATCTTGTCCAGTAGCATCAATAGTTTCTGTTTTCTTTTTGCGGGTTGCCATGATTAAGCCTTAGCTTCTTTACGTGCTGCTTTCTCAGCGGTGATTTCGTTACGGCGAGCCTTAACTGCTTTAGCTAGTTCACCCAACGCTTTACGGGCACGAGTTCCTGCTGCTGCATTACCCTTTTCAAACTTTTCATGTTCGGCTTCGTATGCTGCCAATTGTGTTTTAATATCATTATGTGCGTTCATTTTATTTCCTTTAAAAATTTATTTAGCTTGGATCGCCTTGACCCACAATATTATCATCTTCATCTAACAACTCTAGAGGACCTTCAAGTATGTAATCTGTATCATCACAACTCCAACCCAATTCTTCTAGCCCATCATAGAATTCTTCTTCCCATGCCTCTGTTATTTTTTCTTGTTCTTCTTCACTCATATCCTCAGGGAATTCCCAATCAGCATAACAACCATCATCTAGATGTTCAAGTTCCCATTCATAATCATCGCTACCAATCTGATAACCATCCTCATTGACTAAATCAATTTTAGGTTGTGTATCACTTTCGCAATAGAATATCCCCCAACGATAACCCTCAGTACGGATAATTTCTTTACCGTCTTTGTACCAGTGTTGTTTTTCAATTGCACTCTTTTTATGTTGAGTTTTTAATGTCCATGTTGTCATTTTATTCTTCCTCAGTTAATAAATCGTTAATGTTCTCGGCAATACTCATTGCCCACTCATAGTTGTTATCCCATGCTTCATCATATTCAGGGGTATGATCATCAGCATCAATGAAGCCTTCAATCGCATAAGCAAAACGTGTAGCAAAGTTTTCTTCATTTATATGAGTACTATCTTTATCCCACACATCTTCCATGGTCATGATTTCACGTATCATATCAACATCGCTGCTGCCATCAATGCATTCTTCAATTTCTTCATCTGTTAGGTCTGTTGGAATTCTTGACATATCAGTATTTGCTTTCTCTAGTATATTTACGATAGTCTACACCCATTCGTAGCATAGACTCGCCCTTGCCTTCAAGTATATCACAGATTCTATCTACTGTGCTATCGTTTCGGTCACTTATCTTTCCCATATTCTTATGAGGCTCTTGTAATAGCCGACGCAACTTACCAATAGCATTATCAATAGACCAAGGAATATACAAACGTTCAGGATCGTTAGCGAAAGTTTCAGGGAAACTGCGATAAGCAGGATAGAGAACATTACATCCGAGAGCATCAGCCTCACTGACTGTGTTTGAAACCCAGTCCTGTAACGCACAGTTAAATACAACCCGACTATCATTAACAATGTTGTAGTAGTCATTCTTTTCTAGATCCTCATAAACTTTCAATAACCCGCGTGATTGCATGTCACGAGTTCGTTGCATATAACTGTCGCTATTGGATTTTAATTTGCCACCACTACATACACAGAATTCAATACTACTTATAGGATGATTTGGATTTTCTTTGCTGTACCATTGCTCAATTAAATCCATATAGAAATCAGGTTGTTTCTCCTGATCCCATCGTGCAGAAAATACTACACGGTTCTTGCGTTCATTGAATGGTTTGATACTTGCGACACGACCTTGCACTTCACTCTTGCCAAATGCTAACCCACTGATATTGTAGATTGGTGCCTTCCAACCTGCAATCTTCATATGCATTACCATTTCTTCATTAGTTGCGAGTACTCCATCCACAAATGAGTCCACCATCTTTTCATAATGACCCATAAACTCTTGCATATTCCACACATGAACAAAATCGTCAGGATCAATAGACTGGGCAAGACAGCGAACAAAAATACGAGGCCGGTGACTAGCATCGATTTGATTGAGGATATAAGGAAGGCTTTCAATACCGGGTTGAAACATGTCCTCAAAGTAGATAACATCTTCATTATTTAATTCTCCTTGTTTCATCATTTTGATTAGATTCATCAATTGTGACATACCAAAATATGTACGACCATGTGCATCTAATACTTGACCTGTCACAATTGCTTGATCATTACTTAGTGTTTCACCAGAGACTACAACATAGTTGATGCCTCTTTTATCAAACACAGTAGTATTCCAGTCTTGTAACTGTAGAGTATACCTTGCTTTGTAGGGTTCAAGACCCATGTAAAATAGTTTACGCATTTTTTATATCATCTATATATTTGTTTAGCTTGTCATAGTTTATTTTCGGAAATAAATTAAAAGCCATTATCAATCTATGTCCATTTGAATTTGTCATTGGGCTAACTTTGTGTTTTAGTGAGCCGGGAAATATTATTAACTTCCCGGTTTCAGGTGTTATTTTAGTTTTGTTAAACCAAATATCAGATGCATAAACTGTATCTATATAACATACTGCACTAAATCCAATTGGACTGTGATCATGTTCTTTGTGAAAACTTAATCTTTTATAATCAATTATCCATGACTCTTTCACTTCCAAACTAACATTTATATTCTGTGAGGGCATTATAGATGTTGCCTTTTCTTCTATATTTGCTATTAAGTCGTTAAATTTATCAGTTTGATAATGTACAATATAGTCTGAATGCCACCAATTACCCCCGTCCCAATATCCATCAGTATAATAATTTTTAGGATATTGTTCTTTGTATTCGTTTATATAACTAGCCAACTTAGTGAAGTCAAACTCCGGTAGCAAATCATATTCATAAACTGATAAGTCAGAATTATTAACGGGGTGGTTAATCATAACATTATGGACGAGCGTTTTCCTGCCATTGATCTTTAGCAAATTTGCCTGTAGCAAATTTACTATACTGACGATATACATAACTCCGTTGATCATAGAGTTCTGCTTCATTGTATTTATAACCGTAATCCACGCAGAATTCTAGATATTTTTCTAGGTCCTCAAAGATTTGAGTAACACGTGGGTTTGATTGAAAAGTTTGTTTTGCCATTTTATATTTCCTTTAAATAGCGAGGTTACGATAAGGTTGAGTTCTGTTATAAGAAATCGTAGCACCATTCTCATCATCTTCAGAGACTTTGATTTTGATATTACGATTTGGATACCGAGTTGCAATAACTTCATAAAGGTCATCGCTAATCATTTCACAACTTTTGTAATCCAATGCTAAGATTCCTTGAGAATATTGATTCTCTAACCATCGTTTGAATTGAATAAACTCAATATCACGGTCGTTGTGAAATACTTCAATTGTCACTTCAAAATGAAATATGTGACGATGTGGAGTTGCTAAAAAGCTAACATCATACTCATCACCTGTAGCAAGTGACGGGTCTGTTGCTGCTGCGGGGTATTTATGAATACCTTCTTTTTGAAATCGTACAAAGATTGTACGAAATGCTTTATCTTTAATGCGTTGACGCTTTTCCATATCAGCTTGTTCTTGTTGTTCCATTATCTATCATCCTCAAAATTAACACTTTCGTGGTCTTCATCCCATTGAAGTTTTGTATATCTTCTTATCTCAGAGTATACATCATTTCTGTCTATCAGCATAGCTTTAAGGGCGTCTTTGTTAAAGTTAGTATCCTTTTCTGCCTTCAAGATTTCTTTATCAAGGTCTATGGCCCTCTGTTGTAGTTTAGCAATTCGTTGTTTATACATATTATTACTCCAAAACTAATGACATAGCTTCATCGCTATCTTCTATTTCCTCAATTGGTTCTTCATCTACTGTAAACAATTCTTCAAACATACTCATAGCATTAACCGTTTTCTTACCGCTAATACCCTGACTACCTGATTGGAATTGTTTCCAATAACTACTATGATAATCAATCAACTCTAATGACTCTTGCTTTGTTTTTTTAGAAAAGATTTCATCAATAATATTGCCAAAGAAGTTATCACCTTCAAACTTATGCACCAACATCTTTGGAACTACACCTGTTTCATATTGACGATTAGCCTCTTGTACCGCATTCATGTGCATCCAAACATTATGACTTTGAATCAATGTGTAGCTTAGTGTATCCCAGCTTGTTTTAGTTTCTTTACCGTGCTGTCCTAAGAAGCCCACACCACGATAACACATATCTTTCATTACTAATGCATCAGTTACCGGACTATCAGTAAATGATTTATGTACACCATCAGCCAATACAGCATCACGATATTTACGCATATCATTAGCATAACTTTTCTTTTCAGCAGTCTTTTCCATTTGATAAGACCATTTCTTGTTATGCTCAATAGTTGTATTGAAATAAGCAAGACCCTTAGCAGCACTAAAGAATGGACTAGCACAATCAAATGTAATTTGTAGATTTGGATTGTGATACTTACGTATAGCTTTTTGAATATCAGTAAACAATACAGCATACTCCAATATACTTGTACCCAAACAATGAATCAAGTCGTGCTTGCCTTCTTGTAGTAATCCATCATGGATAATACCAACCAATCTACGCAAGGTCAAATGAATGTCAATCTTGTTCTGACCACCAAATGCCCAACCATTAAAATGATTGTCTGGATAGATGTTTGGATCACAGTACTTCTTCATCTCCTCATACCAATCATCACTTTGAGTATGATTGCGACCTTGCAACACATTTAAAAACTTACATTTCCCTGAGCGATTATTTATAAAGTATTCGTTATTAATATGTGTGGCAGATATTGCTTCTTCAATAGTACTGATACCATGCAGGCTATTACCATTCTTATCTTTCATGCCAAACGTAGTTAATGATTGAGAAGGAATATCTAAGCACATACCATAGTCCATGTATGTGTCCATCCACTTCAATACTGCTTTACGCTTTACCATGGCACGTGGACAGTTAGGATCTTTCCAGTCTGCGGGCCATTGACCTTTTAAAATCTGAAATCCACCACTATCACCCAACATGAATGTACCTTCTTCACGTTCACGTATGATAGATTCACTTGGATCATCAACTGTAGTATCTAAGTTAGCATGACCAGCACTGTACAATCCCCACTTGTAATAGTAAAGACCTTCTTTGCTATTAAGAAAGTTTAGTTTCTCAACATCACCATTGAAACTTACAGGGATACGTGCAGCATCAAAGTACTGTTCACCCTTGCGTTGTTTACCCAAGCCAGCAATATAAAAACTACTTACTGCGGGTAAAAATAATGCCCAGTCTGGGTTATGTTTTTGTGATAGATTATCTTGTTTCAATTGAAACTTCTTTCTTAATCAAGGTCATGACCATTTGTATTTGGTCTTCTTTTTCTTTTATTTGCTCAAGTAAATTTTTGACAGTGGGATTGGCCGCAGCTAATAAATCAATTTCTATTTCTTCATCACGCTTCTTTTTAGCCCAATCAAGTATTGATTCTGCTTCAGCATTTAGCCCTACATTAACGTGTCCCATCTGAAGTAGTATCCAACCATTACCGTCATACACTTCCATACTTTGATTAACTGTATTGAATCTTATATTGCCGACACCTTGCGCCCCTGAATAATTATTAATGTAATTGGCAACAGATTCACCAATTACATTTATGTACTTACCGGAACTAGAAATGTTCTTGATCATTTCTTATTAGCTGGCAATAAGTAAACATAAGTTGCGATACCACTATTAACTGTGATTTCAGTCGCACCTTGTTCACTAATCTTTACTGTCTTGTCACCAACTAGATCCATGATACTCAAGAATTCTTTAACAGGCCACTTGTGTGTACCAGCTAGTGTGCCAGTTACTGGAGTGTTGAATACAAAGTTACCACTGTGTGTTGACGCATCACCAAAGAATACTTTCAAATCACTACCATCAGTTTTGAACACAAAATGTTCTTCTTCACTGTTTGCTTGTGCTTGCTTCTTAAGCCGTTGAATACCAGCAACTGTAGGCTCAAATTCAACATTCCACTTAGCACCCTTGAATGATACACTCTTAACTTTTTCATCAACTACGCTTTTAAGCATAAGACGATAATCGTTAATAAAGTCTCCAGTCTTTGTTTCAAAGTGAATAGTAGACGGCACATCTACACCATCACGTTGAGTACGAACAACATTGATTTTAGATGTTTCATCATATTCATCAAACCCAATAATTGTTTTGAGTTTGTTCAAGTTAGGCATACCGAATACACCAATGAAGTCGGCGATCGGGTCTTTGAATGTACCACTAATGATAACACTTTTGTTTTCTGCTACTGCATTGATTGCAGTTACAGTATCTGTACCAGTGACCTTAATAAGTTCAATAGTGCCAAGACCAAGAGTATGGTCAATTAAGTCTTTTAAATAATCTTTCATTTTGTTTCCTTTGTTTAAAATATTTAGGAGTTCCTATCACGTATTATAATGGAATATATTGCGATAGTCAACACCAGTTTAACCGAATGTGAATAGTTCATCAAACATTGAGTTAACATCTGTATTGCTTCTGATATCCCAATCTAATACACCAAGTAAGTTGTCAATCTTTTCATCCACCAATGTTGATTCCATTAGTAAATCATCAAATGGTAATTCTTTGAACCATGTTGGCAATCTCAATTCATCTACTGGATATGCAATACTAGTGAAACCCAATGCGTTATCTTTGAGTTTACACACCACAATCTTCATGCCATCTATAATCTTTTGGCTATAGTTGTCACCGTATACTCTGCGTAGATAGTTCCAGTTAATTGCTGCTCTTGCATGACCCACACCACACTTACCAGTCTTTTCAAATTCAATAGTGTGCTTAGTTAAGTTATTAACACTCTTTGGGCTACCCTTTGTCCAACTATCTTGTTCAGATAGTTTAGTTTTGAATTCTTTAACCATTTCAATAACTTTATCACGTTGCTCACCAGCGAGGACCTTAGTAAGTACATCCATTAAGAATTCTTGAATGTATTTAGGAGTATCAGCACGTTTCAAGTCAAGACCCATTGCTTTGATATCACCGTTTTTACCGTTTGTATCTTTACGCTTACCCTCTTTATCAAAGATATTGATAGCATAGCGTTTCTTTGTGATAAAGATAGCACGATCACCGATCAATTCACGACCAGCTTTAATGATTGCGCCATTCTTTCTTGGAGCATGAAATGCTTTTTCCATGAATGCAGGGAATGATTCGTTTGCTTGGTCAGCAATACCATCATACAATGTGATACAGTTTTCTTTATCCCATTTAATATCACCGTTTGCTATTTGCGAATTGAGAATGGGATACGCGGTAAAGTAACAGGAGTCAGTATCACCATACACAATTGCAGGGCCTTCATGGTTATAATCACCAGTAACTGTTTCATTGATGGTACTCATCATATGTTTAACAATCTGACGACCACTTAGTGTAACACTTTGACCGATACGTTTGTCATAGAATCTACAATGTTCGTTCAATAGTGCGCCATACGCCGAGTTCAACAAAATCTTACGAACAAGTTGACGCTTATCCCAGTAGTCTCTATCTTCATCAGTAGTAGATTCTTTAAGTTTCTTCTGCATTACTTTACGATCTGAGTACCAGCGAGACAATAGTCCTGGAACTACGCCCTCTTTTTCGTAAGTAAAGATAGTACCATTAGCAGAGAGCATCCATGGGCGATTGCTATCAAAGATCATCTTCCATATTTCAGCGGCACTATATTCCTCACTACGACCATCTTCGTAATCTATAGTAAGAATTGTGCCACGTTCTTGATTCATAATTGATGTGTATTCTAATACACCAAACAAGTTTTCCCATAGAATAGCACCAGTAACGTCATCGTCGCCTTCTTTGAAACGCTTCTTAAGGCTAGCAAGTTGCTTGCCTTTGTCAAGCATATATTTGTCAGTTAATGTCTGACGGACTTGACCAATAATGGTTTCTCCTGCCATGTTGAGGCTACGAATAACCGAGGGATAGAGCGAGTTAATGTCAACTGCTCCGACGTATTCGTGCATACCTCTTTTCGGCGTAGCAACGAAGGCACCTGCTGCTGGCGTTGTTTCTTCTGCATTTTCATTCCTTCTTTTTTTGTCTGGCACTACTAATCCACGTTCGTGGGCTTCATTAAAAATTGCCATTTCAATCATTGCTACAGAACCCATTACTGTTGGAAGCAGTACTGTGTTCTCATGCGCCAATTGATTAGCAAGTTCTAAGAATTTGAGTTTGTTGTGGATCTTCACTAACAGCACGGTATCTTGTCTATTGTATTCAATAAACTTTTTAAAGTCTTTGTTATACAACTGATCAAGTGTACCTTCATATTGAGTTTTGTTCTCACCTACTTCCATCTCACCAATAGCATCTAACTTATATGAATGTCGTGATTCATAGTTGTATTTCTTGTAGAGTTGCAAATAGTCCATGTGAATACGACCTACTAAGTCGTATGTAGTTTCACTTTTGCCAAATCTTTCGTACTCTCTTGGCTTAGGAAGTTGACCCATCAAGCAAAACTTGCGTGTGTCATCCTTACTCATTACTCTTGTGACACGATTAACCATGTAAGGTATGTCGTATCCTTCAGAATTCCAGCCAGTCATTACATCAGCATCTTCAATGAGTTGAAAGAAAACATCAAACATATCCTTTTCATTAGTGAAAAGCATACAATTATTAAACTCATTACATATTTCCTGTGCTGTCTCTGGTGACATATGCTTGGGAGCAATGACCAATGTAACCAATGTATCTTGCCAATCTAAATACAATGAGATAGCAGTAACTGGATTGAATGGATCAGTTGTAGGACTGAAACCCTTCTCAGGATCAAAGTCTACCTCAATGTCAAAGAAGCATGTATGTAGTTTAGGAACGTCTGCCTTAAGATAGTTTTCACTAAGGCAGCGAAACACTACTGGCACATCGCTTTCAAATAATTTCTTACCTGAATGAATTCTGCGTTCTTTTTCAAACTCTTGTCGTTTGCGTGTACTGAAACGATTTACAGGGTCACCGTATATACTGCGATACTTTCCCTTATGATCGGGATAGTAGAGTACATAGTTTGTGGGATATTCTTTGTATTGACGCTTTCCGTTCTGGTCTCGTTCAACTACAAAAATTCTATCGTCATCCCTAGAATGAACCGCATCCACGTAACTCAAATTGTTTTACCCACTGTCTCAAGGATAGTATTTAATTCCTCGTGGTCAGCATTTGTTTGACCAAGACTTGCTTTGTGTGCAACAGATATTGCCTTCTTAAGAATCCCCGGCTTTACATCCAGTTCTTCTGCGATAGCCTTCACAGTATCACTTAGCCCCTCACGTAGGGTATCGATTTCATGTAGGACTACCATGCCCTCGTTGATAAGTTGAGTCAACTTAATCTTTTGCTCTCCAGTAAACATTTTACTCATAGTTTCTCCTTGTTAAAGTAATTAGTATACATGCCTTGTGTAGAAAAGTCAAACATTTTGCTTATTTTCTACAATCTTTTTAACCACAGTGTGCAGGCCTGGGTTAATATGTAATGCGTGTGGCATTAGATGTGTTCTTACATAGTTACGCATATATTTTGTGCCATCGTTACTATTGTCGTGACACCAATCAATAGATTTACGTTTGCACCAATTAGTGAATTCACTTTTATTTGTTGTTAGAAACGGACGTACAACATTGTTTCGTTTTGATGGGATAACTTTTGGTTGTCCGTGAAGTGATGACCAGACATATGTTTCTACACAGTCATCTAAATGATGACCAGTAATGATTGGTCCTAATGAATTACCAAAACTATCTAAGAAGTCATAGCGTTCATTACGCCAATGTTCTTCTGTGCTGAGTTCTTTGGGTTTACTATTTTTAATCATCCCAATCATAAGTGGAAGATTGCGTTCGGTACAGAAGTGTGCAACGAATTCTAATGCACGTTCGCTATTCTCTGTTCCATGATGGAAGAAAGCACAAGTTACATTGTGTTTTTGAGAAAGGAAATCTGTAATAGCAACAGAGTCAACGCCTCCGCTAAGTGCGACAACAATATCTTTTGGTAATGGAAAGAGTAGTTTAAGCATCTATGCATTATAGCATAGAATGTATTTTATTGAAAGATTTCTGGATGATCTTTGCCAAATACTTTCATGTATTTGCCCGCACCCATATCTGCTAGCATTTCAATTGGGCTACCAGGATAACTGTCACCTGGTTTAATCATACCCAATTCTCCTTGACGGACATGAACCAATTCATGAAAAACGGTACGCATAATATCAACCATATTACGATTAGCAACGTATACCCAAACGCTATTGTCGTTTTCGGAATGACGACCAGTATGATGACCTGCCTGTGCTTCTTCAGTATTGTAACTGAATTCAAATTTGGGTGTAGATTGAAGATTAAGTTTTTGACTTGCCCATTTAATGAATTTTTGCATTATTGGGTTATCTGCTAAGAAGTCTGTTTCACTATCTTGTTCATCTAATTTACTTTTAACCCAATCATCAGGTGATTTTCTAAATTTATGTACAAACAAGTCATGTAATGCTTTACCAGTAATACGGTGTTTACTAGCGATATCCTGCATCAATTTGTCAATGGTATTGTAGTCATGTTTTTCTAATGACGGCAATCTTTTCGCTAATTCAATTGCTGCGGATTCAATAATGATGTGTTCGGTAAGCATTATGTATTTATCAAATATGCTCACTTTAACGAACTAAATGGGTAGCGATTCCTATTCGTTGGCCAGCAGCCGGCCACACGGCCCTAAGGTGTGTTCTTACCAAGAACTTTCTTTAAGTTCCATGGTGTATGTATCAAATCTTTTTAATCGTGCTAAGAATTCATTGGATTCTTCTGATACTATTCCAGTTAGTTGTAGTATGATTCTATCAGAAGCTCCTGCATTTGCACTAGCATAAGAAGTTTTGTGCCAATCAACACTATACACATCCCCTGCGCTCCATCCAGTATGAATGTCTTTGTCAAAGCAATAGAAATGCCCCGGTTCCCAATCTGTTAAATGAATACAGATTCTTTTAATAGTAAAGGGATTATCCAAATTATAATGTTCTAAGTTGTCTTTAATGAAAGGGGTTACTTTATTTGGTTTTTGTATATCCAAATTAATATTACAATCTCTAAGTTTGAATAGATTGCTTATTTGTTGAAGTAAAGTATCATTGATATTACTCCAATCGCCCACGAGTTTGCCTAATTTTGTGATGTTCATACTGATATTTAGTATGATATATTGGTGTTAATATTAATCATCATCCTTACCACACTTGGCTCTCTTAGCTTTTGTAAGAGCACCAAAGTCAACTGGCCATTCTTGGCCCGGAGACAATTCTTTAGCACCCTGAGGGAATCCAAAATGTACACCTGCTACTTGTTGAATCTGCACTACGGATAATCTAAACTTAGATAAATCATTGCCTAAGTTAGGATAAGGAGCAACATGGGGGAATGCCCATCCTGCTATTTCTTTAGTTTGATTATTGATAACAATTTTATAATAACCATGCGGAACAACAACACCGTTGCCGATTTTCTTATCTTGTGCATTATATACTCCACCAACATAAACTGTGTAACTTTGATTGCGTTGAACTGCCCAACCACGCACACTTGTTTCTAACAATTTCCATATGCCACGATTCAATGAACCAGCTTGCGGAGCCATATTAGTCATTAAGAAACTTTCAAACTCAACTTGAACATCCCAAGATAGATCACCGTCTGGGCTCATATGTCCTTTATCGTAGCCTGTTCCCGCATAGTCATCTGGTTTAGGTCCGTTTGGTATAGATTGATCAGCAGCAAAAGCATTTGTTCTACCCACGCATCCTAGTGCGTTTTGCGGAAGAAGTTCATATGTTACATACTTTGGTAATTTTGCGACAGGATCATAACCAACTAGATATGCTTGACGACAAATGGGCTGTACCGCTAATGCCGTTTGAGGGAATCCATATGGGGCGTGTACTTGACATTGTTGAGGTGGATTTGGTGCTCGTTGTGTCCAAGCTGATGCGGTAAATGATACTGCGAGTAATGTTAATGCTAATAATTTTTTCATGTAGGTTTAATCCGTTTGTCTATATGGTTCATCACCGGTCCATCTAGTTCCTTGATCCATTGCTTCTGCAAGCCCAATCTTACCCGGATACATTGGACCTGACTTGATTCTTTCACCGCCGTCAAAGTATGAAATTTCCACTGGCAATGACTCCCAACCAAGTTCGGCCGCAGCCATGATCCTATGATTACCTTCATTGACCCAAGCACTACCATCATATGCTACATTAATAAAAGGTTTATATTCTTGTCCAGTATGTCCGTGTAATGGCAGTTTACCTGTAGTGTGCATAATTTTTCTAATAGCAGCAAGATCGTGGTGTCTTACCTTTGATTGCTCTTGACGCATGCCTGGTATCCGTCTTAATATGCTGACCGGAACCACAACGTTCCTAACTGTAGCAGTGGTCTTTCCCATGTAAGGTAGACCATTGCGATCGGGACTTTTACTTTTAGCATAGTCAATTGCGTCTTGTAACCATTCTTCGTTAGGCACATCGACCCTGAGTTCTTCATTTATACCCGAGCGATAGGACTCAGATAAAAACTCTCTTGCTCTCATTATGCACGGGCTTTCTTTAGAACACTACGAACCATCCATTGATGTTTTTCGTGAGCATCTAACCTTTCAGCAATAAAGTTAGCGATACCTTGTTTATTTTCTTGTGTAGCAGAAGCAAAGCAATGATTAAGCAAATCAATCATTCTAGCATTATCTTCATACAATTCAGCAAACATTAATTCAGCACGTGGAATCTTAAGTTGATCTTGAATGATAGTTAATTCAGCATAGCGTGTTAAGCTGCCAGGACTATAACTGTCTAATGTACGAATGTATTCAGCAATTTTATCTACTGAACTGTATATTTCTTCATAGAAGTTGCCAAAGAATTCGTGATATTGAGGGAAGTTATCTCCCTCTACATTCCAATGAAAGTTTTGTGCTTTGATGGATAATGAGTTAACACTTGCCAATAACACTTTTAAATCTTCTGTTAACATAATTATCCTCTTAAGCCTTGTAATATTGCTGATTCTTTTATTGGGACACAGTTATTAACTCTAGTACCACCCTTCATCTTAGTGCCTTGCTTTTTATAACCAGTCCAGCATTTAGGATCTAAACGTTGTTTTTCTTCTTCATTGGTTAGTGCAGCAACTCTACGTTGACCTTTGCTTTTAAATTTATCATTAGTTTGTTCATATGTTTCTGGATAGTTTAATCCTAATGATTCATTTGTCCCGCTAGCGGCCTTAATTTTATCATACATGGGATTATCGGGTTTGATTTCGTCTTTGCCTATACGGAATTTTTCACGTTTTGGCATCGCTACTGTGTTGTCAGGTTTTTTGCCTTTAGGTGCTGCTGTTTTGGGCGCTGCTTTTTTAGGTGCTGCTTTTTTAGGTGCTGCTCTTTTTGGTGCTGCTGCGTTTGTAGCATCACCGGGAAAACTACTATCAAGACGTTGGCGCAAATATTTTACTAATGATGGTTGGTCGTCATTATGTTGAGTCATTATGGTATGCATAATGTCATCAATCTGTTGTCTTACTGTGCGAGCCACTGCTTGTTGTTGACTAGGACTATTAGGCTGTGATGGTTGTGACATACCGCCTACACTACTTGTCCCACCTGCACCACCTGATGTTGGTGCAACTGCTTTGCTTGTATGTGTTAATCCAGTTGATGTATTTGTAGTTGTGCCGCCAGTAGATGATGTATTAGTTGATTTAGGTAATTGATTTGCCATTGAACTAAATGCGCCTGCACCAGCACCACTAGTATTAGCACTTGTTGATCCTGTGTTTGCCGCCGGGGCAGTTGCGGCTGCAGCGGGAGTCATAGTAAAAGGTAGACCCATCTTTGTGTATACTGTTGAAATTACATCTTCTGGTACACCTTGACTTTTCATAAAAGCCGCTACTTCATCTGAATCACTTGGCTCACCTTTTTGAGTCCAATTCATTTTTAGTTTTTCTTTTGTAACGTTTGTAGTGAACTGATGTCCAAAATTACTTAATGCGCCGCCTACTTTGCCGGCAGTTTTGTCTAACCAATTAAGTCCTCTACCAATTAAACCTGGTTTGCTTTCCTTACCTTTACCTTCCGGCTCATCTGGACGATACTGCTCTGGACGAGTGCTGCCCGGAACTCCTGCTACTTCCATTACAGCAAGACGGTAACGGTCAACATTTTCAAATATAGTATATACCCCTACTGTAGTTAAATTTATATTTCTATTTTTATTACCAATACTTTCATTTAATGCCCAGTTGAACGCAGTAGTTTTCTTGTCTATTAAATCATATGCTGATAACTTTTTAAAATTAATAGATTCTATAATGTTTTTATCTAGTTTAGGAGAATGATTTTTCCAAATACTTTCAGTAACACCGGCACGATTGGCTGCTGCTTGTTTACCTAATGCAGCCGGTACACTATCATATGCGCCAGACGCAGTTTTGGCAGCAGTATCAGCAGCAGTACCTACACCTTGCAGATAAGTATCAGCATTTACTGGAGGTATATTAAGTTTAGTTCCTATTGCTAAAGCATCGGGATTTGTTATTTGAGGATTTGCTCTCATTAATGCTTCAACACTAGTTTCGTATTGTTGAGCAATATTACTTAATGTATCTCCTTTTGCTACTGTCTTTATTACTTCCTTATAACCGCCTGCTGCTTGTTGCATTTGTGACGGATCTAATTGATGCGGGTTCGCTCCAGGAATATCAGCACCACCGGATCCTGATTGCATTTGTGATGGATCTAATTGATGTGGATTTGCTCCAGGAATATCAGCACCACCTGCACCGCCACCTCCTCCACCACCTGGGCCTTGTTGCATTTGTGACGGATCAAGTTGATGTGGATTTGCTCCTGGAATATCAGCGCCACCTTGAGCATATTGTGCCGCAGCTTGTCCACCGTATGCTAACGCAGCAGCGCCGGCACCCTTACCAATTACACTTGATAACTTATCGCCTCTAATTGCAGAATCAAGTGCATAAGTTAAACCTGCAATAGCAGGTAGTCCTGCTCCACCGGTAGCAAGTCCTACAGCAGCAACCAATGCTGCTTTAGCAAATCCTGCTGTTTTAGGATATTGTTTAGCAAGATTACGATATCCAATGATAGATTTCATTATCTTGCTTTTATCTCCGCCGGTTAATTTTCCTAAGGCAGCTGTAGCTTGATCATATGCAACATCAACGGCTGCTACTGGAGCAGAAGATTGTATAGAGTTTAAAACACCTGATACAGCATCTTTAACACTGGTAACTGCTTTACCTGTTACATCTTTACCACGGCCAAGCATTGTACGATTAGCACCAGTATCTTTACTTGTCATGCCGGTTTCAGCATCAGCAAATATTTGATAGATTTCTTGTTTGCTAAGTCTACGTTCAGCAATATACTTACTTACACTTTTAAATTGACGATAAATGGGATCTTCCATTAATAAAGATTCATTTAAAACAAATTGCTTACTTTCTGATACCTTTTTAGCATCATTTGCAAATTCTTTTTTAGTTGCATTGGTAATGCCACTCATACGCTTATTGCCGCGCTTAAAATTACCAGCTTTATCAGCAGCAGTAGCATCTTTTCCTGCAGCGGTTTTGTACTTTCCTAACTTGTCGTTAGATAATTCTGTTAAAAATTCATTTGTTTTCATATTATTTCCTTAAACCTTCACTAACTTTTTTCTTAGCAGCATCCCATGCAGCATCAGTCTTTACATTGTATTCTTTGCCGCCGGCGCCAATGTCAGAAATTCTGCTACCTACAGCTTTTTTAGTTTGTACTACAGCTTTGTTATGATTATCTACATTCTTTTGTAATTTCTTAGCAAAGTCAATTTTGCCTTCTTTAACACCTTCTTCTACACCTTTCAATAGTCCAGCTTTCTTTAATGCAGCCTGAACAGCTGGCCCAACATTCATAGCAGTGTTTGTCTGACCGTTCTTTATCATAATAAAAGGAGCCATGCTTCTAACAATAGCGCCACCGCCTTCGTGACGATTTGGCAAATAATGTATATCAGATTGTGTATCTAATACTGCTTTAAATTTTCCACCAAAAACGTCAACAGTGGTTAAAACAAATCCGTTTCCTAAATCTTGACTTGCCTGTGCTTTACTTGCAGCACCTAATGCTGTAGCACCTAACGTTGCCGCGCCCAAGCCTCTTAAAAATCCTCTACGGCTTAAATCTTCTTCTAACTCGCCTTCCGCCACGCCTTGCTGACCGTACATATCATGTATTTGATCAACATAGAAACTATAAAAGCCGCGGCGCTCATTATATGCTCTGTCGCCTAATACTCTCTTTAATGCTAGTACAGCATCACTTACTTCTGGACCCTTCATTACTCGTAATGCGTCAGTAACAATTGAATCAACTCGTTGTGAGCCTTCATTCATACCCATCTTACGCATCACCGCCGGAGAAGCGATTTTAGAAGCGATATTTTGTATCGTTTCTTTTCTTTTTACTTGTGCTGCCCTATTGTCCATTTTTTGTGATACATTATCATAATGTTTTGCTAATGGATTCATATAGCCGCCACCTAATGCATTATGTAACTCGGGATCCATTGCTTGATTACGTTTGTCTGTAGCAGCTTGTGCGGCTGTTTGTAACAGAGCAGAACTGAGTTCATTTATAGTATCTGGATCATGTCGCATTTCTTGGCTGCTGATTATATAGTTCATTACAGAAAGCATGTCACCCTTGATTGAACCGACTTTCTCTGACACCCATTCTGGGAAGTTATCTCTTACTGTTAATTCTTTGTCTAAATGAGTTGCTAAACGAATGATAGTGTGTAAACTATTCTTTAGTGTTTGACCTTCATGTTCAGCACGATCAGGGTCATGCTTTGTAAATCCAGTACCTCTTAGTCTACCTTGTCCTGGGATAACGATTAAGTCTTGTTCTGAAAGATCATCTTCGGTGACTTTCTTCATGTCGGCTCTAACGTCAGCCTTAGATTGTTTGTGTTTCTTTTCAAAATCATAAGAAGTTAAGTTTTTTAAATCGCTGATAAGTTCTTTAACTTTTCCTTCAACAATACTATTAGCGTAGGGACCTTTCTTTTTAGTGCCCTTCATTAATTGTTTTACGGGCTTTAGTCCCTTGACATCTACACTTTCACGGGTTTGAGTCATCATAGGCTGTGCTACGGTTGCGACTGATCCTGCTGTTGTTGAATTTTCTACTATTTGCTTAAATCTCATGACGGTTTCCCAAAGTTATAGAGTATTTATCAAAATACCACAATATGGAAACTTAATAGATTTTGCCGTTTGCTTTAGCAGTTGGGGGGATTCCTGCTCTACTGGTGTTCCAATAGAAGGCTTTTGCGTTCTTTTTTATAGAATCTGGGTGTACATCTATTGTTAGTGCGGTGCTATATCTAGGATCATTCTTTTGTTTTTCGCTTGGGATATACCCACTTGCTTCCGTCAAGTTTTCACCACCATAATGGTCTATCTTGCCTGCTTTATGTAGTTGTTGTGCCTTTTTGAATTCTTTTTGAATATCATCAGTTACTCTTACTACCCAACCATTGTTCGTCATATACTTGAAAGGATCGGTTATTTCTTCTTGTTTCAATGGTTTACCAGGGTTCTCACTAAAGTATTCCCCTGTTGGTAACTTTTTAAATCTACTAGCATCAAACACACTAACATATGTCTTTGTGTTGCGAATTCTAGGGATATCTTTCTTATCAAAATATACGACAGGTTGACCTGTTTTAGGATCATTCAATTCTAAGAATCTAGTTTTACTTGCATTGCCACTAGCATATAATGCTGTACGATGTGGTTCACCTGCATATAAACCCTTCATTTCTTGTGTGAAGTTATCTTTCTTTTCTAACCCGCTTTCATGCCAATCATCTGTTCCATAATATGTTTTCATACCAGATTCAAAATCTTTAATGGGTGTCATATCAACTCTAGTTACATATTTAGGAGAAACTGCTTCACTTATCCCACCACGAAATTGGTTATCTTTAAGACCGCCGTATGGATTTATTGCAGGAGTTTTTTCGCTTGGGATATACCCACTTGCTTCGTTCAATGCTTGTTTTAGATATTGCTCCCCGTCACCTGTAACATACCAATATCCATCATCATCTACAATATAACCGTTGCTGCTTAAACTATCTAACACATTATCATAAGCACTGGTTCTTGATTCATCTTCTTGGAAATCTAATCCTAATTTTGCTGCGGTGTAGATAGCATGTAAAACTAATAATTTACCTAGTCCTTTTCCTTTGAATTCTGGATAAACTTCAGCAATGCTACGCCCAGTGTTACTGTCATATTGATATATTCCAGCTGGTGTATTGTTAACAGTTAAAGTGGTAGAGAATTTTCCATTGCCTTTTTGTACTTTGAAACTGATTTTTTTACCAGAGGCTTCACTTATTCCACCACGATATTGATTATCTTTAACGCCGGCATAGGGACTTACTGGTGGAGTTTTTTCAGCAGCAAATTGCATGGTGTAATCTTCACCCACAGCCGTTTGTTTTGGTATTCTTGACAATTGATATATAACAGAAGAACCGTTATCAGCACGGAAAAACTTATATCCCCAAGATTTAGCATAACGCAGTACCATTCTATCATATAACTTAGCACGGCTTTCAGGATTAGGCACAACATCATCTGGGCCGTAATTTATAGTCGGATCCATCTCTTTGCTTGCTGAGAAATAGATTTTTAGTGGTTTGTATTTTTTAATGAATTGTTGAATAGCAACTAGCACAGTAGAAAATACTTTTTGTGCGTCACCCTCACCTGTTACTTCTTGACTGTTGTTTCTATAAAATTCAACCATCCATGTCTTGTCATCAGGTTTAATATTATCTTGTTTATTAAACATAATGCTTAAATTTGATCCATCGGGTAATTTAGCAAGTGCATCAATATCACCATGCATACCTTTCTCCCATGTTATTGGAAGTGGAGTATCAAACGCTTCATCTATATTTTTCTTCAAAAAAGTATCAGCAAACTGTTTACATTGCCTACGAAGGTCGGTGTCACTAGTTTCTATGACATTAAATTCTCTGTTATAATTATCTTGTGTAGGATCCATATATCCACAATAGACTTTTTTAATGCCTTTGCTGTTTATGTAATCTGTACAACTTTCACCAAATCTTTCATCGGAGGTTCTATCATCATATTCATTGCAGGGGCTTAATGTAGTTACTATAATACTGCCTTCTGGTACTTCACCATACTTTTTTTCATATGTATCAATGGCATTGTGTTCAGCATGAATCCATCTACTGTGTTTGTCTTTACTTGTTTTTGCTACTATTCTGTTATCAGGATCAATAATACAAGCAGCAACAGCGTGTTCCCCTGTCTTTTCTTTTATTTCTTTTTTAACAATATTACATAACTTATATAAAATTTCATCTAATCTTGAATTGTTATTTTCTTTATCTTCCGCCACACCTTGCTCTTGAGGCTTTTTGAACACACTATATAGTTTTTGTGTATCAAAATCTTTTATACCATTGGCTCGTAATACATTTGCCACAAATGTTCCGCAATTTTCTGCTTCTACTGAGTTAGTTGTAGGAACCGATACTGGTTTTGATAATGATACAATTTTGATATTTTGTTTGGGAAACTCCGGATCATCAGTCACATCGTTAGTGACATATACATCATTGCCTTTATGCCCACTCATTTGAATTTGTTTTCCATCTTGAGTTATAAACCCCACATGGTCATAACTCCATCCTTTGGGTGTTTTATTACTACGAGCAAAGAATATTTTATTTGCTATTGGGTTATTGTTCTCGGAGCCTTCCGCCACACCTTGCTTAACACTTTTATACCCATTCATATAAAAATATACTTCTTCTGGATGCTTTGCTTGCTTGTCTTTAAGTGTTGGCAAATATGTGCGTGGATTAGGTCTAGCACCACGAGTAGCATCCTTCACGCCAGCATCGTACCAATGATTTGTTTCTTCATTCTCATCTATATTCTGATACATAGTCTCAAACGATAACTTCTCACTATGTAACTTGTCTCTTAAATCATATAACTTCGTAATATATCCCTGACTACGCAACATCTTATATGCTAAATTCTCAGGACCAAACTCACCACCTTTATCTAAACCTGCTTGTCTATATCTTTTGATTGTGTCTATTATATGTTTTACTTTGCTATACTTCTTTGACTTGAGGGCGATCTCTATTAAACTTAATAACTTTTCATATTTGCTTTTGGTGGCGGTTTGGTCAAAATCACTTCTACGCTTAGTGGGTATTCTTATCCACTGGTCGTTCATTACACTATATTCACCTAAACTTACTACAGGTTGTCTACTATCCTGTACATATAATTCTACTGGAATAGTATGAATTCTTATGTCATGTGTGTCATTATATATTGTTTTCTTTGCTGTAAATAATTCTCTATATACTTCATCTACAGGTAAGTTACCCATGTCTACTAATATATGTAAATCCAAATCACTATGCTTAGTGTAACTAAACGCTGCGTTACTGCCAGATATTGTTATATCTTTAACATCTAAATCGTTTACCCCTAATTCTTGTAAAAAGTCTTGTGCTATTATTAATAGCCGTTCTCTAACATCTGGGCGCAACTTAGTGCTATTCCATAACTTAGGGTTAAGTTTGTCGTGGAATGTAACTGCGTCACTTAGTTTAAAACTATTAAGTTCTTTTAGGTTCATTTTTGGGATCAGGCTTCTGTGGTTTAGGGGGATATTTTGGGGGCTTATGTCTAAACCAACTCATATCTATATTTAGTCATATATTAGAAAAGCCCCTTTCGGGGCCTTCTTATGCTGCTTTGACTGATTTAACTTCGTTGCCGTCTTTGTCAACTAGTTTTAATCCCATGCCTTGCTGACGTTCTAAGAACATAGGTCCAACTGTATTCATCAAGTGTTCTTGATTTTCCATACAGAAAACATATGATCCACTATGACGCAATAGAACACGTTTGTCCATCCAGATACGACCACCTAGGTCACGCCAGTTTTCACAGAATGTCCAATCTTCACTATAGTAACGATTTTGACGAACCGCAGTGTCAAAATATGTTTTCAAGTGTTGATCAAACTTTGGATCTAATCCAATGTCGTTCTTGTATTGCTTAACTGCTGGATGAGTTTTTAATTTCTCAAATACATGTTTCTTCATTAACAAGAATCCAGTACCTGCTTTAGATACTTCTTGTAATCCGTCTGGTCCTTCTTCAGCACCATCAAATCCATTAACTACCCATTTGATTGGCATAGTTTTCATTGGGTACAATCCACCAATAACATCTACGTCACGATTTAACAATACTAGTAAATGCCATGGCTCCCAACCAATGTCAGCGTCAACAAAGAACAAATGTGTTGCGTCTGGCATGTCTAAGAACTTAGCAGTTAGTGTATTACGGGCACGACTGATAAGACTTTCATTGACCATTGTTTCTAATGTCCAGTCAATGTTTAATTGACGGGCTGTGTTAGCCCACTTGATGAAACTCATAAATGTTGATTCAGTCAACATACCACCATAACAGGGCATAGCGATATGCACTTTGGTTGTACGTAGAAAGTCTACATTTACTTGAACTTGCCCTGCTGCGGGTGCTTCAGCAGGAGCATCTGCTGCTTTTTCTGCTTGCTCTGCTGCCGCCTGTTCAGCGATTTCTTGTACCATTTCTACTGGTACTGTTTTTTCTTCTGATGCTTTTGATTTCTTTGTTGCCATAAGGTCCTCTATTAAGATATAATTATTTACATCAGGAAGAGGGGTACGAATTATTTTTCTTCTAAATAATCCAGGCTTTCGGAGATATTAGATTCTTCAATGGGCTCAATCGTAGCACCCATCTTCATCTTCTCATTAACTGTCATGTTCATATCAGACAGTATCTTTTGTAAAGCATTTAATCTATTATTAATTGGAACATTAGCTAATGTATTACGGATACTGCCTGCATCACTAGGTTTGATTTTAGCTAATACATCATTAATAATCTTATCAACTACTGCATTCTGTTGACCAATAATATTGCTTTTTTGTTTTTTTACTGGAGGGGTAACTTCAATTTCTTCAGAGTCCCAATTGTCTCTTACGTAATCTTTATACACTTCTCTGTTATGTTCCCAGCGCTTTGCTGCTTTAGACAATTCAGGTGAATTAATATGTCTACCTAATCTTTCTAGTATCACTGGTAATTCTTTAGCAATTATACTAAATGATTTATGCATATCTACCACACCATGCTTCTCTTTGCCAGACAAGAAATCTTTCAAATCGTTTGTTTGTGATGGATATACCTTGCACAAATCGTATAATTCATTCTTAAGTTTATTGATGTACATGTTCTGTGTCCAACGACCACCGATCCCTGCTACGATTAATCTGAATCCTTTATCTAAAGCACCATTATTATCAACATATTTCTCAGCTTGCATTAGCATATTGTTATATACGCTAGCAATAGGTTCACTAATGTCATTGACAACGGCTCTTAATGTAGAATCTTTACTTGTACTTTCATCTAAGGTCTGTTCTTCTACTCCCATACCAGCATCTAATAACTTAACAACATTTGCTGCTAACTTAGGGTTCTTTTGTGTTGCAGGATATAAACTCATAACCATTGCTGTCTTACGCCTATCATTCAAGGTAGGCCATGCATTACGTATTTGGCTAGCATGTTTCATACCAGGCCCAAACTCAACTGTGTCTAAATAATCTATATAAGCATGTTTACCGAATGGTTGTAGATTTTTTCCTGTCCAGGGTTGGAAGTAACTTGGACTACCATCTTTCTTTGTGCCTCCGGGCTTTGGTTGTTCATTACGATCTTTCTTACTACGAACAAATATCAATACATCATTTTCAGGATCATAATTTTGTGTTATTTCTTTTGCTTGAAAGGGACTTTTAACTTGTACAAAATGTCCTGGAGCAACACCTGCTACTTTAGCTAATTTTTCTTTAATAGCAAAAGGAAAAGGTCTTTCACTTTGATCGTTAGTAGCAGCCACATATACATCAGCACCGGGAAATGTTTTCAATGCTGATTGATATAGTGAGGCATGCCCTGCATGAAACGGGTGAAAGCCTCCGGGCATTACTACTATTGTACTCATTATTGTCCGCTTGTTATTGCCTGTAATAACGCTTCTGCTACTACGCGGTCTATGTCTTGTTGGTCTTTTGTTAATTGATTAAATGGCACCATTTGTGCTATTCTATCAGCCATTTTTTTATCAAACTTTCCTTTTGCACGTAACGTCTCGGTATCATCAAATTGATCAGGATCGTCTACAAATTTTTGTGCCACTGACCACCAACCTTTATGAACAGCATCACTTATTTGATCAATATTAGTAATACCAGATTCAATTGCTTGTTTAGCATAGGCGGCGCTGGCTAAATTAGCTTGCCATCCAAATGTGTTACCAGGACTACTACGACCATAGTGATATTTGTCATCTAATGCCTTGTCACTAATCTGTGCTAGCTGGCTAATGTCCATGTTTTCATTAATCATGTCAATATATTTTCTAAACAATTCACTAACATTCTCGTCCATTTTATTTTCCTTAATAACTTAATTTAACGTAATTAACTAAACCTTGATTGAAATCTACAATCTTTGCTCTCATATATACAAAGTTACCGGTAACATTTGTGTATTGTGTAGCGTTTGGATTGTCGCTCCCGTTAAACTCATATACATCAAACCATTGATTATCCACTGTTGCAGGATTCGCTAGTGTTGCTTGTATAACAATGTTTCCAATAATATTGGTTACACTAAGATTAACAGTCTGTAAATCTCTGTTCCCTAAATAATATGCTGCGGCTGGTTGAGCATTCCCCACAACTGTGTAAGGTGCTCCGTTGCCTGGATTTACATAGGCTGTTTGTGGTAACAGAATAAGTGTAGTAGATTGGCTCATTATGCTTTTACCACTTCAACTACCACGTGTTGTCCCACTAATTCTTGGGCAACTTGCTCAATTGCCGCTTGTATTTCTTCGGAAATGCAGGTTGTTTGCTCTGCTGCCCCGTCTTTTACAAGCGAACTAAATTTGATTACGATTACATCTTCTACGATTTGTGCCATGATAATACTCCATAGAGTATTTATCATTTTAGACAGGATCGGGACGTTTTTCTAATTTGTATCGTTTTCCAAGCATATGGCCATACATTAGCACCAGATAACTTAATGTACTTTCATTATCGTAATCAATAGAATGAGTTCCACTAGTATAACGATAACTCCAACTGTTAAGTGCAGCAATCGGCCGTTTAACATACCCGTCTAACCATTTGCATAGCGCATCGCTAGGGACTAATTCTTTACTTTTACTAACAGTATCATATAAATCTTTAACAAAAGTTTTATCTTCAATGTACGCAGTTTTTAAGTAAATCCTGTAGTTATGCTTTGGCTTATTAACATAGTATTTTGTACCAGCAAACTGCTCTACTTGTACCTCAGTAATTTTTACAGTAATCGGTCCAAGGTCCTTTAATGTCAGCAATAATTCTAAATCATTACTATAAACTGAAGATGTATCACCCTCAAGTCTAAACGTTATTGATCCGGGCTTTTTGTTACTATTACGCCAATCAATGAAGTTAGTAATTTCGTTGAAATTTCCTACAACCATAGCTTTTCTATCTACTCTTAATCTATTGTATCCAGTAGAATCTATTCGTTTTACTAAATCTTCTGGAGTTTCAACATAGCTAGAAAGACCCAACCCATCTATTCTGAATTTAGCACGATATCTATATTTACCGTAATAGTTGTTTTCCTTATATTCATAATAATCAATATTAGGAACGTCTTTAACTGACCTCAATAATCCCATTTTCATTTACTTTCGCTGTTAATTTTTGTGTTACTGCAAAATCAATTGCACCGTCTGTCATCACAACATTGATTGTAGCAGATTTAATGCGTTCAAACAATACTTTTTTACTTAGAGGCACCCGAATCAATTCATCAATCTTACGTGCTAATGGTCGTGCGCCCATTTTCTTATCGTAACCTTGTTCTGCCAAATACTCAACTACTGGCTCACTCAAGTTCAATGTGATATCATGCTTATCAACCAAACTCTTTTTCAAGTCATCGGTAAACTTGATAACAATCTTCTTAATAGCAAGGGTATCTAACTTGTTAAACTTGCAAATCAAGTCAACACGATTTCTAAACTCAGGTTTAAAGAATTCTTTCAATGCTCTATCATCTTCACCGGTCTTCTCTTGATTACCAAATCCAATGTTGTTGCGTTCACTATCACTACTACCCAAGTTACTGGTCATGATAATGATACTGTTCTTACAGTTAACTTGCTTGCCATTAGATCCAGTGATATGACCTTCATCCAACATCTGTAAGAAGATATTAAAGATATCTGGATGTGCTTTCTCAACTTCATCAAATAACATGATACTATGTGGGTTCTTACTCAAGTCATTAATCAATCGTCCACCACTCACTTGACTGTCACCAAAGCCAACATATCCAGGAGGAGGTCCAATCAAACTGCTAACACTATGCTTCTCTCCATACTCACTCATATCATACTTAAGCAATGGCATATCTAAGTTCTTACTCAATAGTTTAGCAAGTTCAGTCTTACCAGTACCAGTTGGTCCTAAGAATAAGAAACTTGCTGTAGGTTTCTTATCATTGCCGATACCAGCAAATGAAACATAAACACGTTCAAGTACCTGTTGTACAGTTTCATCTTGTCCGTATAGTTTGTCCTTAATGTTTGATTCTAATTTATGAATCAATTCAAAGTTATCACCCTTCATCTTATCAGCAGGTACGCCAGTGAATCGTTCAACTTGGTCAAACACAAGTTCTTTAGTAATCATTGCGCCCTTGTTCTCTGCTACACGTTGTTTAGCACAAGCGGCATCAAGCAAATCAATACTCTTGTCCGGGTTCTTTCGGTCATGAATGTAACGGTCAGCACTTTCAACTGCTGCTTTGATAGCTTCATCTGTGATTTCAACGTTGTGGAAATCATTCAGTCGGCTACTCAACCCATTCAGAATACGAATTGTTGTATCATGGTTAGGTTCGTCAACAGTTACACGATAGAACCTACGCATCAATGCACGATCCTTCTCAAAACTTTCGTAGTATTCTTCCCAAGTTGTGCTAGCAATAACTTTAAGAGTGCCCTTAGTGATTGCGGGTTTAATCATATTAGCAAAGTCAACTGACCCATTGTTTGAGCCACCTGAACCCTGCATAGTGTGTGCTTCATCAATGAAAAGAATAGTCTTTTTCTTTGTGTTCAGTGCATCTAATACTGCTTTGACCTTTTCTTCAAAGTCTCCGCGATACTTACTACCAGCAAGCAAACTACCCACTTCTAAACTATATAGTTGATGATCCTGCAAAAATTCTGGAACTTCTTTGTTAATCATCATCTGTGCTAGACCTTCAGCAATTGCTGTTTTACCAACGCCAGGATCACCGACCATCAATACGTTTGACTTGAAACGTTTAGCAAGTACGTTAATGATATCATCAAGTTCTTTTGTGCGACCGATCAATGGTTCAAGTTTGCCCTGTGCTGCTAGTTGAGTTAGATTGATTGTATATTCCTCAAGGATCTCGTCAGCTTGACCATCTGTTAGATTAGTAGTTTCGTTATGTTTATAATTTTTCTGCCAATGTGCTACGAATTCATTTTTGCTAATTCCATACTTCAATAAGAAATAATGAGCATGACTATTGCCTTCGGATGCGATACTTAGATATAAATCAACTGTAGTGACTTGTCTACGACCAGTAAACAAAACTTGTGTTACTGAACGATTCATTACACGTTCCAAACTATTTGTTTTGCGTGGAACTACTTCATCTTCTTTGCTTACGATAGCATGTAGACTATCCAAATATGAACCAATTTCCAGGATCATAGTTTCTACATCAGCACCATAACTTACTATACATTTTTTAAATGAAGTGTGGCTTATTAGTGCTAGCAATAAATGTTCTACTGTAACATATTGGTGTTTACGACTTTTAGCAAACTCAATTGATTGTTCAATAATGTTTTCGATTTCGGGTGAATGTGTCATTTAGACTCCTTTAGTTTTTGTTGAGAAATGCTATTGATAACCGCTTCATCAATGATATCAGGAATAAACGGTTTTAGCAAGATTATTTGGTCACCGTATCCACTAGTGTTGTAGATGGGCATACCTTGTCCTGTTAATTTCAATTGTATATAGGGTTGTGTTCGTGGTTTTACTGTTACCTCAAGTGTTTTTCCAGATAAGGTCGTGAATTCAAAAGTAGTTCCAATAATCAAATCTAATACTGATATAGAATGGTTACAAACTAAATCATTACCTTGTCTATCATATTTAAGATGCGGGTCGATACGAAAATCTACTACTAAACTAGCACCATCTAATACGTTATCGATTTTCATTTGATTACCATTTTGTACCCCTTTGGGTATTTGAATAGTTACCGCATGAACATTAGTAGGTGTTTGTAATTTCAATAATTGTTCACCGCCGTTGAATGCTTGTTCTAGTGATATGTTTATTGTAGTACGGAATACTTGTTGTTGTGGTTGTTGTCTACGTTGATTAAACGGGTCAAACGGGTTACCGCCACCAAACATCTGCCCAAATATGTGTTCAAATCCTTGAGGCATTCCACCCTGATGGTGAAATCCTTGTGGCATGGGATTATCATATTGTTGACGTTTTTCTGGGCTGCTTAATGTATCGTAAGCCGCTTGTATATCTTGAAATTTAGCCTTGTCGCCGCCTTTATCAGGATGATGCTGACTAGCCAATTTGCGATATGATTTTTTTATTTCATCAGGGGTTGCATTTTTACTAACACCCAAAGTATTGTAATGGTCCATTTAAACATTATAGCATACTACTATGCTATTGTCAACACTTTTAATTAGCGCCGGCAACCTTTTCTTTAGTGCGGCCATATGCTGCGATACCCAATACAGCACCCATAGCAATATGATATAGTCCTGCACCCTGTAAGGTTAGTGGTTGCCACTGACTAGTAACTTGTCCATGGTTTAATGCTTGCAATAGACTCCAAAGAACGGGAAACAAAATAAAATCTGCAAAACAGGTAGACATATATAACCATCCCATCATAGGGCGCCATTTTGAATTTACCCAATGTTCGCTTTCTTTGTCATGTGCAACTAATATATCGGCACCACTTGCTGCATTAGTGGGTGCAGCACCAGTTAATACGGGTTGCTGTCCTGTTGATTGATTAATGTTTTGTGTACTTCCAAATCCTGTACTTGGTTGTTGATTGAATCCTGGGGAGTTAAAACTGTTTTGATTGAATCCAGACGTTCCTGTTCCAAACGTTGAATTTCCACCAAAGCCTGTTGTAGTGCTGATAGTTCCATAAGTGCTTCCTTGTGGAAATTGAGATATAGTAGGATCAGCCGCTAACATATCGTGGTGATCGTCACTCTTTGCTACTGCTGAATCTGTTGTTGACTTTTGTGCTAATATAGTTGCCATTTTATAACCCTGCCATTGATATAAATGCTTTTAATTCGCTATCTGGTTCGCCGTGTAGATTTATTGTATCTAATCCTGCACGATGACGCATCTCATTTAAACCTTCTTCATCTTCATTTTCTTCACGATATTCATGTGGACTAATAGTAATTTTTTGTTTCAATAAATCTGCATCAGCATCATAATCTTCTTCATCAATATTTATAGTCCACTCGGTTACTTTTAAATCTGTTAATGTTTCTAAATCTTCTATTAATTCTACAATACGTTCTGGGACTTTTGTTCTGCGTTTCATCTCAACAAATACTAGATATTTGCCTGGACTTAATTCACCTTCACTTAAACTAGCATCAAGTACCCAATCATACCCACGTTCAAACCAATCAACTAAATCATTGCCTGCTGCTTCACTTTTAACAGTAAATGCTAATGTAACAATATCACTGTCTTTACCCATCTTAGCAGAATATTCATCTACGGAAACGGTAGGTTCAATTTGGTCTACCATATCCAAATAATCTAATCCTTCATTAATGATTCTTCTTGTCATGTTATACCTTACATTGCGGGTGCAGGAGGTGCTCCGGGTGGGGCGCCTGGAGGCATTCCACCCATTCCCATACCTGCATCTTGTTCTTGTTCTTCCTGATCAGTAGTAGAATCTTGATCCAAATCTTCATCATATGAATCATCTAGTTCTTCCAAATCAATTGTCTGCCCAGCTAAGTCAATAGAGCCTTCTTTAATATCATCCAATAAGTCTTTTGGTATCTCTATGTAAACAAACCAAACTTTCTTTGGTGCCATCTTAGGATAACGTGTACCAGGAACATAATCTTCATAATCTTTAACTTCTACTGGAACTTCAACTTCAGATTTAGCAAACTTAACCTTACATCCAATTGCTACTAAACGTCTAGCACCTTTGGGATTAGGCATTAACTTGTATGGCCACATGAATATGCAACTAACTGTATAGCGTTTTATGTTAGGACCTTGAACTAATTCACCTAATTCCCAGTTACGGTAGGCGTAAAGATCGGATTCGTCTAGTACTCGTTCAAAGTCTAGTAGGGTGTTCATTGACCCGTCACTGGTAAATATACCCTTTACGGTGTCTACAATGCTGACATAATCAACATTATCAAAGAAATTGTCGGCGGCTTCGTGCTTCATTAATATATTTATCTTTAATTGATTAATAGCACTATTTCAATATTTTGCTGTTAAGCCAAGTATTTAGTCTAAAATATTGCGTTAAAAGTCTGATACATTACACAAGATTTTTGGCTTTAAATAATATTGAGTATTATGAGTACTCACCCGCTCTTATAAAGGAGAATTTACATTGAGCAAACGGAAAACCAGTGCTTTACGCACTACTCAGCAAGATCCACGCTTTTCAAGCAAAAAACAAACAAATCAAACTTTTTACATGAAAGAATCAAAAACAATAGATTTCTCGCAAGCAAAATCTGTAAGGATCAATAAGCGGCCCGTACAGTTAGTCCCCAAATCTCTAAATCAAGAAAATTACATAATGTCTCTATTAGATGAGAACACCGATATTGTTGTTGTCACTGGTCCGGCCGGTACTGGTAAAACTTATTTAGCAATGCAGGCGGCTATTAAAGCAATGCGTGACGGAGAATGTGATAGAATCATATTGTCTCGTCCCGCTGTAGGAGTAGATGACGAAAAACACGGCTTCTTGCCTGGTGATATCAATCAAAAGATGGAACCTTGGACAAGACCCTTAATGGATGTATTACGTGAGTATTACACACAAGCAGAAATTACTCATATGTTGGAAGAACAGATTATAGAGATTGCTCCATTAGCATTCTGTCGTGGTCGTAACTTCAAACATAGTTGGGTAGTGTTAGATGAAGCGCAAAATGCAACACCTGGTCAACTCAAAATGATTATGACTAGAATCGGCGTTGGCAGTAAGATTGTAATTACTGGCGATATTGAACAAGCCGATAGAAAATCAGCCGACAATGGGCTACTAGACTTACAAAATCGATTGGGGAAGGGGGTGATACCAGGGTTGCAGTTATGTACTTTTGACATTAAAGATGTTCAACGGCACCGCATCATTGAACATGTACTAAACTTGTACAGTTAAAAAGAGGGGCAATGCCCCTCTTTTACTTCTGAACTTCTGATTCAGTATTATTCTTTTGTAATTGATCAATTAACGTTGGATATACCTTTTTGTAGTATTCAATCATCTTATCCCAATCACTATCTACTACCTTACTTTCAATTACGCATTTGTCAATTTTCTTTTTATTAAAATCTAAAATGACATTGCAGGTTTGAATGTCAGAGGTGCGTACACGCTTACTAATACTAACTTGTTCATCAATCTGTCCATTAGGTTTACGGACAAAGGTAATCAATAAATATCTCACGATGTTAACTCCACTAATGTTGCTGCTAATGAGATTTCAGGAATTCCAACTAACGGCAAGTTTGCTAGACCATTACGAATGACAATGATACTAGCATCACGTTTTTCTTGTTGCTTTCCCCATAAGTCTAAGTTGTCATACATCCACCTGTAAGTATCTTCAATACGTGTTGGGTACAACGCAATGTATTGCATCAGTTGCTGGCGACCCTCAAGAATTTTACCAGCTTTAAACAATGTTGTTGCTTCTAACAGTAACTCGTGTTCACTATTACCTTCTGATTGTGGGGGCAATAGCTTACCTGTGCTGCTATTGACTTGTAGTTGATTCAAACATTTACGCAAGTCTGGATATGCTACACGAACATAACTATCCAATGTATCCAAATCAAACTCAATGCCCTCAGTTACAAGAACAGTTGCTGCCCTTGCAGTGTACTCAGTACGATCGGGTTTAGCGATATGAAACTTGTGACAACGACTTTCACGCAATGCTGGAATGATTTTGTGTTCATAGTTACAAGTAAGAATGAATCTTACTGTATCAGCATATGCTTCCATATCATTACGCAATGCTGCTTGAAACTCTGGACTTGTATAGTCAGCTTCATCAAGTAGAATCACTTTAAACTTACCGAAGGGCATTGTTTGAGCAAATCCATTAATCTTATCACGCACAACTGCCACACCATTCTCACGACTAGCATTGATTTCTAATACATCATAATCTTCTACACCAAGTTCATTAATTAAAACTTTAGCAAGAGTAGTCTTACCTGTGCCCGGGTCACCACTTAGTAATAGATGTGGGATAGAACCATTAGCGATCCAACCTTCTACTTGTTGTTTTTGTCGTTCATCTACAAAGACATAATCTGTTACAGATTTTGGACGATAACGCTCAACCCAAAGTTGGTTCTTCATTTTCTAAGCATCTCCAATGTTATAATGTGTGAAATACCTTGACCTAAGTCTTGATCACTAGTAATGATATGCAATGCAGTATTGCGTTCATCTGTTCTAGGATCGTATTTGTTGTACTCCATAACATATCCGCCGTTTGCTGAATGTATTGTAAAGTTCATACCATTTGACTGATCTATCCTACGACCTGAATTAATAGTACCAATACCAATAGATTTTGAAGGTAAGTTTACATCCCCGTCAGAACGGACTTTATTCCAATCTTCTCTAACCCAGCTAATAACTTTTTGCTTAAACCAATTTATCATTAATACACCTTGTCGCTAAATGTTTCGTCATATACTTGTTCATCTGACGCTAATAGTATATCACTAGGATCAACTCTACGCAATGTTTTCTTACCCGTTTCATCTTCAATGTCGATACCACGTGTCCAACGACCATGACTTACCATGACCCATAATTCTTCATACAAATCAGGGTCTTTATTCTCTGCACCAATCTTGTATATCTTTCCCCAACGAGGCCTGATACCTGCACTTTTCATATCATCATTTGGTAATAGTATACCACTAGTGGTAATACGAACATCAAAACTCATATCATAAACAATGATATGTGCGCCGATTGGTCTGAATTGGTCTTTAGTGAATTTATGCGGGTCAAATGCTAATTTCTTTTCTTCCATGTTATTTCTTCTTTGTTTCTTTGGCTTTGATTTGTTCAACTTCCAAATCATCATTAAACGATTCTTCCAATTCCAATTCTTCTGGGGTTAACTCAATCAAATCAAGTGTTGGGGTAGGGGCAGAATCTGGTTGAATTGTTGGTCTAGGTCTTTTTAGCGGTTGAGCAGAACGATTACCTACTGTTTTGCTGTATGCATTATTTACCTTTTCAGTCACGGGTTTGATAACTTTACCAAATGCATCAATGGTATCACCACGTGCATTTAGATTTTTAACATTACCCACTGCTCTTGTTTTTTCATTTTTGGATACTAGTGCTGACATATCAACACTTTTTCCCATTGCGGATCTAACTATAGCCATTTTAATCTCCTTATTTTAAAAATTCATCTACCGATAATTGGTAGTACAAACTATTTATACGATGAATTCCAATCAAATACAATACATAGCTTGCTACACTACTACCACGACCTACGCCCCATACAATATTGTTTCTACGCATTGTGTCAACTAGATATTTTAAATACTTCAATAATGGGAACATATCCCTATCATGGAATTTTATTAATTCGTTGCCTGCACGTTGCAGTTCTTCTTCGTTTTTACATTGATCTAATACCCATTTAGCAATATCCATTTCGTAGTATTCTACGGGCATTTGCCACTGAGATTGATTTTCTTTATCAAATTCTTCAACTGATAATTTTTTATCTATGTATTCTACTAATGTAGGTAGATTTTCTTCTGAGAGAAAGATGTGCGTACTGTCCAGATTTATTTGCTTATCTACAAGACAATCTTTAATGGTGCGGGCTGGATCACTCATATACAAATCACACAGATCATCTTCTGTGAGAATTATTTGTCCATAATTATCAATTTTCATCTATGTATTATAACATAGACTTTTGTGTAAATCAACTATAATGGTTGTTTTTCATGGTCATTACTAAAAATAATTTCAGTAGTGGTATATTCTTTTTGTTCCCAATCTAACCCAACGCTCCACCAATCAGAATGTTGTTTTACCAGTCTAACAATTTTATCCTTTTTGTTAGATTTGGTTATATCTGACATATTAGTAGAACTATCACTCCACCAGCCCTTATTACCAAATGGGTGATTAGACACATTTTCTATGTCATATACAAATTTAACATCATCACTTAACCCAGACATAAGTGAAATATCGGTAATATGCAGTTTGCCTTCTGTTATTGCATTTAGTTTAAGCAATAATAATATGGTTATGATTTGATCATATGGTTCGTCAGGTAATGTACAGACTTTGATATCAGCTTGCATATACTTTTCTATAGCTTTTTTTTCTGAATCTTGTACAAAGATACTATTACCCAAACATTCATGCAAGAAGTAATGTATTCTGTCCATTGCTATATTCTGTTCTTTAATAGATGCTGTATCAACTTCCATTTTTAATGCAAGTTCATATATGGTCATTAAGAATTCACCTTCAAAATAAACCCCAGCTTGGAATGCGAATTCACGTTCTATTTTTGTTGCCAATTTGATCCTCTTTTTGTATTGATACTTGACCTTGAATGTTTTGTTTTTTCATAACATCGTCAAGTTTTTTGCTGGCTTCATTACGATACGTTTCAATTACCATATGAAGCTGATTAATTAATGGCCTATTACCTGTACGAGAAGCAAAGGTTAGTTTATTCATCAGACCGGTTAAATCAGTCTGGATTTCCTCTAATGTCTTTTCGGCCAGTTTTTTCTTATCTAAGAATGGATGTTCCATTCAAATATTTATCACCAAGAAGATAGTGCGATTCTTTTCCAGATATCATTGCCAACATAGAATGTTGCAGTTGTTGCAGTAGTATTACCAGATAGGACAACGGTAGTATCTGCTACTCCATTTGATCTACTTAAACTTACTGTAATATTGGCGCCGGAGAAGGATTTAACATAATAAACAGTGTTTGAAACTAATCCTCCCATATTAGCAGCAAAAATGATTGGGGCATTATTTGCTAAACTTCCAGTATTGCCACTTAAGGTTATCATGCCATTAGCATATGTTTGTGTTACTGATGTTCCGTATGATGAAGAATTATATGAGTCTGTAGCGACATATACATACGACACTGGGTTTGCATACATTGTACCAGACCCGCCTGCCAAGTTTACATTGGCACCACCAATAGTTGATGAAACTGTAAAGTATGTATTAGCAGAAACATTTCTAACATAATATGTAGCACCGCTAGTGATATTAGCTTCAAAACTAGTACCAGTGAATACAATTGGCAAATCGGTATATAGTTGAGTAGTATCTGCTACATTTAAATATCCATTATTAACTTTATATGTTAAACCAGTAGGTGTTCCGGTTGTTGTTGTAATGTTTGAGCCGCCGCTAGTAGTTGATAATTGAAAGTTAGTTGTTCCATTGGTAGCTATAATATAATATGTACTAGGATCTGAATACCCACTGATACTACCTGTGCCACCTGCAGTTCCAGATATTCTCAATTGTTGATCCACTGCTAATGGTAATGATGTCGCACTACAAGTAAACCCACCTGAAGTATTTGAAATCACTACGGTAGACAGAGACATTCCTGTATTTGACGATAACACAGATAATTGATTAAACGATGGCCCAACTGCGATATCACCATTAACATCACCTTGAAATCCTTTAGGGGAAATAAGTTTTTGTTGAATCTGAGTTGATTGTCTTGGTCTATTGATTGGTTGAATATACAATGTGTTGCCGCAATCAGTTGAACTTATCAAATAGTTAAGTTGTGTTACTCCATTTGGTACTGTAACAGTTGGTATAGTACCAATATTAGCAAAGTTTTCAAGTAACATAACACCATCATCATTGGAGATTACTAATTCACTTGGAAAACTGATTACAGCATTAGCATTTGAAACTGATAGATTTAGTTGCACATTGCTTTGAGTACCAGTTGGTGCCCAACTACCAAAATTGATTGTAGTATTTGCAGCAACTGTTCCATACTGTACATCACCTAATGACACATCAACTAGTACAGTACCGGCTAATGCGTTACCTAAATTATAAGTTGTTGCTCTAAAGCCACGTGTACTTGCATTACTGATAAGTGTATTAGCCATATCATTATTAATTGTAGTGCCTAGTAATGCTTGTTTAACTACAACTTTATTTTGTAGGTCAGTTATTTCATTGCCGGCGGCATTTAAATTGTTTACGATAGAAGCAAAATTATCTCTGAATCCCTGGCTGTTATTGTTAACGCCCGGGACAGGGTAATTTACATTTATTGCGGTTGTGTTGATTGTACTCATGTTTTTATTCCGTTATATATATTTAGTATTGTGATTCGTCCGGTAAAATAGTTTGTCTAGGGAATAACACATAAAAATCTTGGCTATTTAATGGATTGGGAGTAGGGGTAGCACTTGGTAGTCCGGTCCAAGCAGGTGGGTTTAATCCATTATCCCAATCATATGTAGCACTCTTATTAACGGTAAATCTATCAAGTTCAAAATTAATTTGATTCAATGAGTAATGTACAAAGTTACCTTGTGCGTTTGTATATCCCCAATTTGTTTCTATATTTGTTTTTATAACTTCCGCAGGACTTATTCCACCGGTTTCTCTTGGTTTTGTATAACATATAACCCAAGCCTGAGTATATCCCAATGTACTACCATTTTCTTGTTGACTCGTCATCCATTGCGGTAATAATGTACTATTATACACTTGTCCTAATACATCGGCTACTTGATTACGCATATTGAACAAACTATTAGGATATAACGTTATAGCATAGCCCGGAGTTAAACTGGTATAGAAGGTAGGCTCATATATAATACAATCCATCAAACCTGTATCAGTAGTTAATACCATAGCAGTCCCATTGTAGGGGGTAGTAGATACCGTGAATTCAGTTGTACTATCAACACTAAGAACATAATAAGTAGTACCTGCTTCAATGTTTCCAAAAGTAGTGCCAGAAAACATTATTTGTCTACCTGACAATAAACCCACAGTTGAACCGCAAGTAATCTGATTGGTTGTGGCAGCAGTAGCAGTTACACTTAACGTACTTCCCGGTTGACCAAAATAATAGCTTGTAAAAATATTAGTTACACTAGTATACCATGCCCCTAAATTTAAATCTATTGGGCGAGGCCAGTTTATTTCAGCAGGAACACTTACACCGGACGGATTAACTAAGTTATCTATTACTTCACTATACACCACTTCATATATAATCTCGCCTGCATCATTTTTTGCCACCGCAGTTTTTAATTCACCTAAAGTAATATTTCTCCAATAGTGATTTTTTCTTTGTATTGCTGCAATATATTGATTTATATCACTAGCATATATTCCATACGCATGTTCATATATAACATTAGTAGCTTTTCCAAAATGAACGTCAGTTGGTCTATATAATAATAGAGGGTCTATTAGAGCGTCATTATCTAATAATGTATTAAGAAGTTGTCTATCCTGTATGCTAGGCGATGCTTCTATGTACAATATGTCAGTTGGTTGATTATATTCTTGATATACATTTACTTCAAATGTTTTACTAGAAAATATTGAATTATATGTAGTTGAATATGCCTGTACTGTGAAACTAAAATTAGTAGTAGTGGATGCATCTAACATTTGTGATGTAGGTTGATCCGCTATAATACCTATTATTTCTCCGTTAGATAACAATTCTAAGTCAGGAGGTAATGATCCTGAAGTTAATCTATATTGTAAATCTTCTGTGTCAGATACTGCTTCAACTTTTAATGTACTGATACTACCGTTGTAAACAGTCCCTAAATTTTCAGTAGTAATCCATATAATATTACCTAATATATCAAAACTTAATGTAAGTGAGAAATTAAAATTACCTGATGTTATAGATGGGCTATTTACTTTTCTCACGCTTACTGTAAAATTATAATTAATTATACTCTTTACATCTAATATAGGATATCCAGTCAACCATCCTGTAGTTGAATTACCTGACATCCAACTTGGCAAGTTAGAGAATATATATTCTAAATTATTTCCATCAAAATCGTAGCCTAACACTTTAAATGCAAAGTAGTTATCACTTTGAATTGTTCCTATTTGTGCAGCCTGTGTAGGTGGGATAGGTGGTAAAATATAATAACCATAATATGGATCATTATCAGTTGGAGCAATAACTAATGGTCTTGTATTTAATATAGTTGGTGGTCTAGTATTAGGCTGTAATCCTAATGTACCCCCTTGACTTAAGGGCAAGTTTTGATTAATAACAGTAATTGAATAAGAAGCAATATTGCCGCCAAGTGGGCTTAATAGTCTTAACACAAATGAATATGTTCTTTTTGTGGGTTGTCCGGTAGAGATACTCGGTAACGTAACATTCATTGTGCCCGACGCATCGGCCAATGGTAATGCAGTACCAAATTCAGTAGCAGATATTGAAAATGAATTATTTGATGTATTAACATCTCTTATATAGTAAGTTTGATTAGATACAATATCCCCGAATGTATTAGTAAATACAACCGGTCTTCCTATCATAGTACTGTTTATAGAATTGTCAAAACATGAAATATAATCAGTAGTTGAACTTGATGACAATGCTACAGTTGTTACAGTGGGTAGTGTTAAATTAATTATTGGCGGGAGTGCATAACCTTGAATAAGCCCTGATTCAGATAATTCAAGCCCCGGAGGTAATAGTCCTTCTTGCAAATCAACTATTACATTATTTGTCGTATCAGGATTAGCGTATTGTACTTGAATTTGTGTCCATGTGCTATCGTTTACATTTTTCAACGAACCAGCGGGAGTGGTAAATTGTGGTACAGCAGTCCCTGACACGGTTATGCTAAACGTCCTGTCACGTATATTACCCAAGTTATCAGTTGCACGAATAGTAAATGAAGTTGTAGTATTTTGTGTAACTAGTGTAGGTACACCACTTATTAATCCGTTACTTGTTTTCAATGTTAGATTAGTAGGAAGTGATCCGGATAATAAAGTATATGTTATTGTAGCTGCCGGATCCACTGGAGTGGCTGAAACCAAAAAAGTCATAGTATATCCATAGGGATAAGTTCCTATAGAACCTGCGGGGGTAATCCAAGTTGGTTGTGCCATATTAACTTGTTAAATAATGCATCGCTAATTCGTAATGATGCTTTCTATCTTCTAAACCAATTGTACCACCATTGATACGTTTAGTTAATGTTACAAAATCTCCACTATCACAGTATTGATTTAGTTTGTTATTATCCCAGAACCATCCAGCACTTGCTACAGCACCGTTTGGCGTTTCTAAGTAAGCTATTGTATCTTCTAAACTCATGCCTAAATCTGCTGCAAATTTTGTATAGTTAGCACGACCTGTTAATTGAATTAGTCCACGACCACAGAAGCGATATCCATCACCTGATTCTTCTGGGCCATTACTCATACGATTAGCATAGACACGATTAGCAATACGTTCTGGCTTTTTAGCATATTGATTTGCTAGTTCATCGTTGGGAAAATATTTACCAAATGTACCACGTAGACCCTTAGCACTATAGTTTAAATTTTCTTTAATAGCAGTATATCCACCGGATTCATGTGCTGTTTGTGCTAGAAAGCCTGCCAATCTTGCTGGATTAACATTCATGTCATAGTATTCAGCCACTGTGTTTAGTGGTTCTAAGTATCCCTCAAGAATACTTGATTTTGTTCGGGGACACATATGTGTCAATAAATCTAGTGTTACCATAATACTTCCTTATTATAGTATTTATCGTTTTGATTGAAGGTTGTTGATGACCTATATACTTGACGGGAAAGATCGTGTTGATCCAGGCCAGACTATATATACGGCTCCGTCGCCGCCTGGACAAGCACCGCCTGAACCTCCTCCGCCGTATGCACCACCCGCTACACCATATGTAGCAGATGCCCCGGAGCTGCCGCCCGAACCTCCACCTCCTCCGCGACCACCGTCAATATCATAGACCCCGCCGGCACCATTGTTACTTTGACCATATATTCCTACACCTCCGCCGTTACCGGCTCTTTGTGAGCCGCCGCTAACCGACCCGCCGCCACCGCCGCCACCTCCTCCTGCGCCATCGCTACCATTCTGGTTGCTAGCAGTTGATCCGTTCCCGCCGTTACCTGAGTAGCCGCCGGCGCCACCGCCGCCGCCGTAGCCTCCCCAAAAGGTTCCGCCGTTGCCGCCCGTGCCGCCACCGGTGGCGCCTGAATATCCACCACCTGACCCGCCGCTGCCGCCGCCCAATCCTCCATTGCCAAAAACTGAATTATTAAAATGTGATGCACTTCCATCACAATCCGGTGACGAAAAAGATCCTGCGCCACCGGGACCAACGTAAACCGGATATGTATTTCCCGGCACAACTGCAATATTATTTTGCCAGCCTAGGCCACCACCTCCACCTGCATTATTATATCCTCCGCCGCCGCCGCCTATTGTAACTACACTAACTGATGTTACGCCAGCTGGTGCTGTCCATATATAGTATCCAGCAGTTGTATATGCTTGTTGCCCGGCTGCTGCGGTTGTAGTAATTTGATTGCTTGCAGAACTAGGAGAACTTGTACCAATTGAATTTGTTGCAGTAACAGTAAATGTATATGCTGTACCCGGTGATAATCCAGTAATATTAATAGTGCCTGACCCTGCTTGACTCAATGTACCAGATCCGCCGGCGGGATTTGAGGTTGCAGTATAACTAGTTATAGTAGAGCCACCGTTATATGCAGGGGCAGTATAAGTTAATGTAGCTGTTGTTGTTCCAGTAGCAGTTGCAGTACCTACTGTGGGTGCATTAGGTACTGAAATTATTACCGCAGTAAATCCCGATATTCGCATTGGTCCAAATGATATTCCCATTATCAACTTTCAATGTTATGTATATGTAGCACCAACTGTATACCACTGTGTAGTAGTAGGTGCTATGAATTGTAATGTTGCTCCGGCAACTTGTGTAAATGCTCCGTTTGTTGCTAGTGAATTGATTGTTCCACCACTTGCTGGATATACTAATAAACTGTTAGCACTAGTATTAGTAATAGTTAATACCATACCAGCTACTGCTGTTGGCATTACTACGCCCGCGCCACTTGCTACTGTAGAAACAATATTCATTTCTTTAGTTAATGCTGTAGCATTTGCTTGAACTGTTCCTGCTGCTGAAATACTAGTAGCAACTGAGCGTAAGTAATATGATGTTACTGTTACGTTACCTGCTGATATATTACCTGTCACAGATAACACTCCACCTGTTACAAGATTGCCACCTGTAATATTACCGGTTGCAACAATTGAACCACCTGTACCTAAGTTACCTACATTAGCATTACCTGTCACAGATAACACTCCACCTGTTACAAGATTGCCACCTGTAATATTACCGGTTGCAACAATTGAACCACCTGTACCTAAGTTACCTACATTAGCATTACCTGTAACAGATAACACTCCACCTGTTACAAGATTGCCACCTGTAATATTACCGGTTGCAACAATTAAACCACCTGTACCTAAGTTACCTACATTAGCATTACCTGTCACAGACAATGATGTTAATGTACCAACACTAGTAATATTTGGTTGAGCATTAGTTGTTAAGCTGCCTCCCAATGTAGTAAATACAGCACCTGTTCCACCTATGTTACCTACGTTGGCATTAGCTGATATATTTGCATATCCTGTAATGTTAGCACCAGTGCCTGTAATTGTCATTGTTGTATTACCAATTGCTGCTATTGTTACATTGCCGTTAGCAGTAGCGATATTAACGTTTGAGTTGCCATTTGCATGAACACCTAATAGGTTGCCAACAGTGACGTTACCAGTTGCAGTAATAGTTCCATTACCAAAAGTACTATTAGCAGTAGCATTACCAACTATCAATGTAGTTAGTGTACCAACACTAGTAATATTTGGTTGAGCATTAGTAGTTACAGTGATTGCTGTAGTTGCACTAGTTGCCACACCTGATAATGTACCAACGAATGTAGTAGCTGTAATAGCACCGTTTGCTAAGTTAGCACTAAATGATGCATTAGCATTTAATGATACGTTACTTGATGTAGCTACGTTAGCAAAAGACAAATAGTATGTACCAGTTGTCTGTGCTGTTTGTACATGATAGTTTGCCACATTAGCATTAGCTACCCAACCACTTACATTAGCACCTGCTACTGCATATGCATTTAATGCATTACCTACATTACCCGTCACATTAGCACCAACAATAGAACTTAGTCCATTACCGTTACCAGTGAATACCCCTGTGTTTGCTGTTATGTTTGCTGCTGTAATTGTACCACTTACACCCAATGATGTTAGTGTACCAACACTTGTAATGTTTGGTTGTGCTGCTGTGGTTACTGTGCCGGCAGTTGTTGCACTAGTTGCACTTGGTACAGTACCGGTCACATTAGCACCAACAATAGAACTTAATCCATTGCCGTTACCAGTAAATACACCTGTATTAGCAGTAATATTTGGTGCTGTAATTGTACCACTTACACCTAATGATGTTAGTGTTCCAACACTTGTAATTTGTGTTTGGCTTGCATTAACACTAAATGTTGAACCAGTTAATGTTAATCCTGTTCCAGCCTGATATGTACCTGCACCAGAGAATTGAACAAACGTAATTGATGTTGTACCTACAGTAATTGGACTATTTGTTGTACATGTCCATCCTGTGTCAGCATTAGTAGTTCCGGCTTCAACAAAAACAAATGCGCCTGGCATTTCAGTACCTGCATCAAAGTCAGTAGAACGAGTTAATACCCAAGCAACACTAACAGTACCAACAGTTGTTACTGTATAGATACCATTGAATGCTGCTGATTGAGTTGTATTATTAACAAAAGCACCTGATTCATTCTTAATAAGAACACGATCACCAACAGTTGGTGTGCTTCCGTCAATACTTAATGCAGCAGTTGTTCCACTGTTAGTTAGTGTTGCACCAACACCGCTTGTTCCGTTATTGTAAGTATATCCAGTACCACCATTACCAAACAATGTTGCTGTTGTAGCATATACTACTGATGCTTTAGGATCAAGACCTTGTGCTGTAGTATCAACATAGTTTTTAGTAGCAGCATCTTGGGCAGCTACTGGGTCAGCAAGACTTGTTATGTTCTTGGTTCCCATATTAACATTACCACTCAATGTTAATCCAGTTAATGTACCAACACTTGTAATATTTGGCTGAGCATTAGTTGTTACTGTACCAGCAGTAGTTGCTGCACCTGATAAAGCGCCAACGAATGTAGTAGCAGTAATAGATGCGTTGCCTAAATTAGCACTAATACTTGTATTAATTACAGCAGATGAATTACCATTTGCTGATGAAGTAGAGAATGTTGGATACACCGTTGTTGAAGATGATGTATTCTGTAGTAATGCTGCTGCGTTTGTCGCACTAGTTGCACTTGGTACAGTACCAGTGACATTAGCACCAACTAATGAACTTAATCCATTGCCATTGCCAGTGAACACCCCTGTGTTGGCTGTGATATTAGCTGCTGTGATCGTTCCGCTTACACCCAATGATGTTAATGTACCAACACTAGTGATATTCCCTTGTGCAGCAGTATAAACTGTACCAGCTACTAAAGCATTTCCTACTTGACCAGTTACATTAGCACCAACTAATGAACTTAGTCCATTAGCATTACCAGTGAACACGCCTGTGTTAGCAGTAATATTAGCTGCTGTAACTGTGCCACTTACACCCAATGATGTTAGTGTACCAACACTTGTAATGTTTGGCTGTGCTGCTGTTGTTACAGTTCCTGCTGTAGTAGCAGTTGCTGCTGCTAGATTAGCAACAGTAGTTGTTGAACTAACTGTTAATGGTGCTGTACCAGTAGCGATATTACTTGTGAATATATTAGCAAATATTACATTAGCGCCAGTGATGTTACCGCCAGATCCTCCACCAACTGTTAGATAGTTAGTTGTTTTGTCAAATGTTAAGTTAGCACTACCGTTAGCAACATTTGAGTCATTGAATATAACTTGAGTATTGCTACCGCCTAATCCTGACACACCAGTAGCACCTGTTGGTCCAGTAGCACCTGTAGTTCCAGTTAGACCAGTGGCACCAGTTGTTCCAGTTAGACCAGTTGCACCAGTTAAACCAGTAGCACCTGTTGCTCCTTGATATCCAGTAGCACCTGTAGTTCCTGTTAAGCCAGTAGCACCTGTTGTTCCAGTTAGACCTGTTGCTCCTGTTGTACCTACTAAGCCAGTAGCACCTGTAGTTCCTGTTAAGCCAGTAGCACCTGTTGTTCCAGGTAGACCTGTTGCACCTGTTGTACCTACTAAGCCAGTAGCACCTGTTGCTCCTTGATATCCAGTAGCACCTGTTGCACCATCATAGCCAGTCGCTCCAGTGTTACCTATTAGTCCTGTTGCACCGGTTGTTCCAGTTAGACCTGTAGCACCTGTACTGCCAGTCAATCCAGTAGCACCTGTACTGCCATCATATCCAGTTGCACCTGTAGCGCCATCATATCCAGTTGCACCTGTACTGCCATCATATCCAGTAGCACCTGTACTGCCATCATATCCAGTAGCACCTGTAGCGCCATCATATCCAGTCGCACCTGTAGTTCCTGTTAAGCCAGTAGCACCCGTTGTACCAGTCAATCCAGTGGCACCTGTTGCTCCGTCATAGCCAGTTGCACCAGTAGTACCGGTCAATCCTGTGGGTCCAGTAGCACCTGTCGTACCAGTTAAGCCCTGCGGACCAGTTGCACCTTGAATACCATTAACTAATGCTAAGAATAGTGGATGATTGTTAGCAAAGTTAGTAGTACCAGTTCCGCCTGACCCAGTTGAATCAACTGGTACTGTCCAATATCCTGCATTGTTAGTAGGAGCTCCTGTTATAATGAAATTTTGATAGTTAGCACTATCGTTTTGATCTTGTATAAGAATTGTTTCTGTTGCAGCAAGTAAGGATAAGAATACATCAATGTCAATGCCATCATCAGTTAAATGACTGATGTTAATTGAAGTTGCATCAATCTGAGTAGATGTATCCCAAAGAATATAACCATTACCTGGATCACCTGAAGTAGAACCTGTATTTGATTTGTATAAGAATAGACTAGTACTAGTACCTTTCTCACCAGTAGCACCAGTTAAACCAGTAGCACCGGTAGCACCTAAGCCAGTAGCACCTGTTGTACCAGTCAATCCAGTAGCACCAGTAGCACCTTCGTAACCAGTTGCACCTGTAGAACCATCATATCCAGTTGCACCAGTAGTACCTATTAATCCTGTTGCACCAGTTGCACCATCGTAGCCTGTTGCACCAGTTGCACCTTGATATCCAGTTGCACCAGTCGCTCCATCATAACCAGTTGCACCGGTTGACCCTTGATACCCTGTCGCACCTGTAGTACCAGTTAGTCCTGTTGCGCCCGTCGCTCCATCTAGTCCAGTTGCACCTGTTGCTCCGTCGTAGCCAGTAGCGCCTGTACTGCCATCATAACCAGTAGCGCCTGTGGCGCCATCATATCCAGTAGCACCTGTAGCGCCATCATAACCAGTTGCACCTGTTGCTCCGTCGTAGCCAGTAGCGCCTGTACTGCCATCATAACCAGTAGCGCCTGTAGCGCCATCGTAGCCAGTAGCGCCTGTACTGCCATCATAACCAGTAGCGCCTGTGGCGCCATCATATCCAGTAGCACCTGTAGCGCCATCATAACCAGTAGCGCCTGTGGCGCCATCATATCCAGTAGCACCTGTAGCGCCATCATAACCAGTTGCACCTGTTGCTCCGTCGTAGCCAGTAGCGCCTGTACTGCCATCATATCCAGTAGCACCTGTAGCGCCATCGTAGCCAGTAGCACCAGTACTGCCATCATATCCTGTTGCACCTGTTGCTCCGTCGTAGCCAGTAGCGCCTGTACTGCCATCATATCCAGTAGCACCTGTAGCGCCATCGTAGCCAGTAGCACCAGTACTGCCATCATATCCTGTTGCACCTGTAGTGCCAGTTAGACCAGTGGCACCAGTTGCACCATCTAACCCAGTTGCACCCACTGGTCCTGTTGCGCCAGCCGGTCCTTGTATTTTACCTACGTCAGTCCATGTACCACTGATTTTAACCCAAAGATCACCAGTAGTTTGGTCTATAACACCATCACCATTAACTGCACTTGGGAATGCAGTATTCAATGTTGTTTGTGGATTATTTGGTGGATTTACATATACGTCAGCAACACTGCCAATAATTGATACACTAGTACCATCTGCACCTGTTGCACCAGTTAGTCCAGTAGCACCTGTAGAACCATCATATCCAGTAGCACCTGTTGCGCCCAATCCAGTAGCACCAGTACTGCCATCATATCCAGTAGCACCTGTACTGCCATCATATCCAGTAGCACCCGTTGTGCCTGTCAATCCAGTCGCACCTGTAGCACCATCCGGGCCGGTAGCACCTGTAGCGCCATCATATCCAGTCGCACCTGTACTGCCATCATATCCAGTAGCACCAGTACTGCCATCATAACCAGTAGCGCCTGTAGCGCCATCATAACCAGTAGCACCGGTAGCACCACTAGAACCAGTGTATCCAGTTGCGCCAGTAGCACCATCATATCCCGTTGCACCTGTAGCACCTGTTAAGCCAGTTGCACCAGTAGTGCCTGTCAATCCAGTAGCACCCGTTGCTCCATCTGGCCCTGTTGCGCCCGTAGTACCTACTAAACCAGTAGCACCTGTTGTGCCTGTTAGACCAGTAGCACCAGTTGCACCATCATATCCCGTTGCACCAGTACTTCCATCATATCCAGTAGCGCCTGTTGAACCTGTTGGACCTGTTGCGCCCGTTGCTCCGTCAAGTCCGGTTGCACCTGTTGATCCTTGATAACCAGTAGCACCGGTCGTGCCAGTTAATCCAGTAGCACCTGTTAGACCTGTTGCACCAGTAGAACCATCTGGTCCAGTAGCGCCAGTTGTACCGGTCAATCCAGTAGCACCTGTTGCTCCATCTGGTCCAGTAGCACCAGTTGTACCGGTCAATCCAGTTGCACCTGTAGCACCTGTTAAGCCAGTTGCACCAGTTGATCCATCATATCCAGTAGCACCCGTTGCTCCATCTAAGCCAGTAGCGCCTGTAGTACCTACCAAGCCAGTAGCACCTGTAGCGCCATCATATCCAGTGGCACCTGTTGTGCCTGTTAGACCAGTAGCACCTGTTGCACCATCTAAGCCAGTAGCACCCGTTGCTCCATCATATCCAGTTGCTCCAGTACTGCCATCATAACCCGTGGCACCAGTACTGCCATCATATCCTGTTGCACCGGTTGCTCCGTCATATCCTGTTGCACCTGTTGCTCCTTCATAACCTGTCGCACCTGTTGCTCCTTCATAACCTGTCGCACCTGTTAATCCAGTAGCACCTGTTGCTCCATCTAATCCAGTTGCGCCTGTATCTCCGGTGGCACCCATGTCACCAGTAGCACCAGTTAAACCAGTAGCACCAGTTGATCCATCATAACCCGTAGCACCAGTTGATCCGTCATATCCAGTAGCACCTGTTGTACCAGTCAAGCCAGTGGCACCAGTAGCACCTACGTCACCGGTAGCACCTACGTCACCGGTCGCACCTACATCACCAGTGGCACCTGTTAATCCAGTAGCACCTGTTGCTCCGTCAAGTCCTGTTGCACCTGTATCTCCAGTGGCACCCATGTCACCTGTGGCACCTGTTAATCCAGTAGCACCTGTTGCTCCGTCAAGTCCTGTTGCACCTGTATCTCCAGTGGCACCCATGTCACCTGTGGCACCTGTTAATCCAGTAGCACCAGTAGCACCAGTTAAACCAGTTGCGCCTGTATCTCCGGTGGCACCCATGTCACCAGTAGCACCAGTTAAACCAGTAGCACCTGTAGCGCCATCATATCCAGTCGCACCTGTACTGCCATCATAACCCGTAGCACCAGTACTGCCATCATATCCTGTTGCACCTGTTGCTCCGTCGGTGCCAGTAGCACCTACATCACCAGTAGCACCCATGTCACCAGTAGCACCTGTTAGTCCAGTAGCACCAGTGGCGCCATCATATCCAGTCGCACCTGTACTGCCATCATATCCAGTAGCACCAGTACTGCCATCATATCCCGTTGCACCTGTAGCACCTGCACCCGTGGCCCCAGTTAAACCAGTAGCACCTGTAGCGCCATCATATCCAGTCGCACCAGTACTACCATCATATCCAGTAGCACCAGTACTGCCATCATAACCCGTAGCGCCTGTTGAACCATCGTATCCAGTAGCACCGGTTGTTCCTGTTAGACCTGTTGCACCTAATCCAGTAGCACCAGTTAAGCCAGTAGCACCTTGCAAGGCAACAGCAAATACTCCGTTGCCATACAATACATTTGCTGGACTACCGTCTAAATTTAGAGTAGCGATATTACCTATACCACTAACATTACCTACAGCGACTGAGTTAGCAGTTCCAGCCGTAACAGCATATGCAGCATTAGCAACGGTTCCGGTTACATTAGCACCAGTAATGTGATTTAATCCAGAACCATTAGCAATTATATTATCTACTGATAGTGTATTAGAAGTATTATTGAATACAAAATTAGCACTACCGGCAAATAAACCAGCATTGTTATATTGAACTTGAGTATTACTTCCAGCAATACCACCACCTGCGCCAACATTAGTCCAAGTTAAGTTTCCAGTACCATCTGTTGTTAATGAGTATCCTGTTGTACCGCCTGTAATATGAATATTACTTACCATACCCAATGCTACATTTGCTGTATTTGAGAAATTAACTGCCCCGTTACTAGTTAATCCGGTTAAAGTTCCCAATGAAGTAATGTTTGGTTGTGCGTTTGAATTGCTAGTAAAAGTACCATTGAATGAGGCTAACCCATTACTTGGAGTAGCAAAGTAATTACTTAATACTTGTTCTGGATTGATATCAATGTTTAATTGTTGTGCAGAACTTGTGATAGTAACATTACTTTGTGTATTGTCTGATCCTCTTCCTACTCTTAATGAAGTAGTAGATACTTGTAAACATGCGATATTAGCCGAAATAACTACATTGCCAGTTGGATTACTAACTGTTATACCGGCGCCAGGTGTTCTATTAACAGAGGTTACCGCAGCATCTGCGTTAGCATTAAAAAGTTGTGTGAAGTTATCTTGTGTCTTTTGAAAAGCCGTTCTTATTGCATCCGCAGCAGGATCATCCGGAAACGTTCCAAAATCTATGTTATTTTGACTCATGTTAGTGTTACCTATTTATAATGTATTTATCGTTATTTGAGAAACGGTGACCCAAAAAAATACCCGACTATTGCCGGGTATTTTAAAGTACGATTCTTTTATAGACCGCTTAATTTTCTGTAGTCTTTTAATAAATCATTAGACTCTTTCATTGGACTACCTAATCCATCAACTCCCATACGATTCTTTTGACCATTGATAACTGGAACTGTTGTTTGACCAGTAGATTTTTGTTTATTCAATCCACCACTGATAACCTTAGTCATAAAGTCAATGTCAGCTTCAAAAGTATCATCTGCGCTATTAGCGTATGATTCATCTACTTTTGTGTCTTTCTTGTATTTTTCGTCTTTCTTGTCATCGTATTCAATATCTTTTTTTACTTCTTTACCGGCTTCTTCACCAGTAGTATCTTCTTTACCTTCAGTAGGACTTGAATATACTTGACCTTCTTCTTCATCAGCACCTGCATCCGCTGTTGCTAATGCGCTATTAGCCGCTGCATTACCTGCGACATCAGCATTAGTATTATCAGCACCAGAGTCTGGAGCATTTTCAGATACTTCAAATTCCATTTGATCTTCTGATTCTACTTCATCTACCATTTCTTTTGAACCACAAGAATGACCAGCTTCCATCATGCCGCCGCATTCATTGCAAGTTTCTTCTTCACCGTGCATATGATCTTCTTCGCCGTGTCCTTCGTGACCTTCTTCACTTTCGTAATCACCGCCACTTGGCATTTCGCCGCCTGCGCCTGATAACTTTCTCATCAATGCCATCATACCGTCATGGTCATCAACTACTTCAATGCCACCAGGAGCTTGTGTTGAGCCTTGTGGTGCGCCATAACCATTGTGTTCATCACCGCCAAACAAACCCATGCCTGCTGACTTGATGATACTTAACAACTGGTCAGCTTCACCATCTTGTGCTGATACACTTACTGAATCAGGAGAACCTTGTTGACCTTTACTGATAGAAACTGTCATGCCTTCTGAAACTTTTTCTTCGCTTTCAAGTAGTGCATTCAATTGCTTGTCCAATGATTCAAACGCAAATTCTTCTAAATTTGAATCATAGCGTGTTCTATCAGTAAATGTATTTCCACCTACTTTAAACTTGCCACCTTGTGGTGTTCTAGCAAGCCCGGCAGTGAAAGGATTGCCTTCATCCATACCCATGTCATCTGCACCATAACTAGCCATTGTGCCTACTTCGTTTTCACCAAATGCTTGTTGAACAGGCTTTCCTCTTTTTTGTAATGTTTGAATTAAACGACTATTCATATCTTGAGCGCGGCCCATGCCTATTGATGCTAGAGCAGGATGAGCACCCGGAGTCTTATACAAATTGATTTCATCTTGGTATGCTTTGTGTTCTTCTGGAGAAGCCTCATCACCATAATGATCATATTGATTAGATGGACTAGCCACATAAGCCTCGTCTACTTCACCAACTCTTGTACGACCAAGTATTGGCATTTGACCATAGCACTCATCTAGGCCTTCTTTAAAGCCATCATGGTAGCAACGTGCTTCTTCCATATTATCGTGTGTGCAATTGTAAGGCATTTTTCTTAGTGCGTGACTCTTACCTTCAAGTCTTGCTGCTTGTAAATGATGTTCCATACCTTCTTTCACTTTCTTTTTCTCAGTTTTCTTAGCAAAAGGATTTACACCTTTCTTAGGTGCTGCACCTTTTTTCTTTGTATCGTTTGGACCGTTACCATCTTCAGCATAGTCAGGGATACCGTTCTTGTTGGCATCTGGCTTTTTCTTATCGTCTTTTTTGTCATCTTTCTTAGCGAAAGGATTAACACCTTTTTTGCTTTCTAACACACCGCGATTAGCAGTGCTTAGTGGGCTTGATTGTGCAAAATGTTGCGGTTGTTCTGCTTCTGGCAAATTAGGTCTTGCATGTTGACCGTGAACATTTTTAATACTTTGTTTCAAACTGGTAATTTGATCTCTTGATGGCAAGCCTGCTCTTTTGCCCTGAGTGTTTATACTATTTTTAGCCGACCTACGATGCCATTTTTCTAATGGATCACCGGTGCCACTGTGCATTGGGCTTTTTCTGCCAGCGTAGTCATCGGGGTAGTCATTATCGTAAGCATCATCCATGTCAGGGCCAAACGTATGGTCTAGTGGTTCCTGTGTGTACAATTGGTCTTTGTATTTAGGATCACGATACTTAGCTGCTTCTTCTATTTCACTTTCTTTCATTTTTTGAAATTGTGAGCCTGCAATTTTTGTAGCAGCTTCTTTGCCGTACTTAGGTGTCAATTTACGAACCAATGCGTCAAATCCTGTAGAGGCATTGTTATGCTTACCAACATCTCCTGTTTCTTTCATTGGTGCAACTTGTGAGCCTGCACCTGCAGCGGGTGCAGCACCAGGTGCAGTTGGGGCAGCGCCTGGCTTCTGCATTGACATTGTACCATTCTTAGCTGCTTGTACCACTGCTGGATCTTGAGTAGTGATAGCTGGCATATTAGGATTAGCAGGATCTTTAATCATAAAAGATGGCTTTGTTGCCATTTGCTGCTGTTGCTTCTGTTGCGGTGTAGCTGGCATTGGTTGTACTGCTAGTCCTGCTTCGCTTAATGCTTCGTCCATTATATCAAAGTATTCTTTAAGACTATGCTTAACACTAGGCTTGCCAGTTGGCTTAGGTGCTTTACCGACACCCATTGCTTTGTTTAGTGCTGTGCTATCGTACTCTTTTGCTTTGTCAGGATTTGGTGGACGACCTTTGCCGCGCTTTGGTTCATTTGCAAGACCCATTTTACCTAAACTCATACGAGCAATTGGTTTACCATATTGATCAGTAACATCTTCTGATCCATGTTTATTTCCATATCCACCTGGGCCTGCTTTGTGAACTGTACCTTTATCAGTAGCTGTTGTTGCTTCTGATAAATTGTCGAATGATTTTAATATATCTCTGATATCCATTTTCTTTTCCTTAACGGTTATATGCTGCGCCAGTCTTTGGCTTTGGTGGCATTTTGATAGTAGTCATTGGACTCTTATCACCCAACTTCTTATCATCTAAATATGGCTTGAACGGGTCAAACGCATCTTTTGTTTTTGTTCCTGCATATGGAATATCAATCTTAGACTCTTTAGCTTGATCTTTGATTGAAGTTAAATATGAATCTCCATACGCTTTGCTTGCTGCTTTAGCGTCTGGCTGTTGACCCATTTCTTCTTTGTCAAGTAATGGACTATTTTTCATTTCATTTTCATAGCCGGCCATTTCGCTGTCAATGCTATCATCAAAGTCTGTTGATACCATACGCACCATGTTAACATTGTATCCACATAGTTGAGCAAGTTGTTGTACCATTGGCTCTGTAGCTGGGTATCTAAACTCAACTTTAATCAATGTTACGCTTTCATTCTCTAAATTAGGAAATCCATATGGTGACTTCTGTATCGGGGTAGACTTTGGTTCACTGATTTCCACTGGGTCAAACTTGGTTAGATTGTATTTAAACATATCTAAAAAGTTTTTGTCAATGGTGCCGGCAATTTTGATAGTATACTTGTAAGTATGTATACTTTCCATAATATGTTGTTTGAGGCTTCGCATTTTTTATTCCTGTATATATTATTTATCTTTTTAGTCGGATTTCGCTGCCAACATCTTAAGTAACTCATTTCTGTCAAGTTCTCTACCCTCACCTAACGGGGTAGCCTCAATCTCTTTGTCTCTACTTGCTTCTTTTTGATCTAATTGCGCTTTTTTTAGTTGCAAATCAATCATCTTTAACTTCTTATTTAGTTTAGCAGTCTTTGCTGTGATAGCATGTCCTAGCATAGTTCCAGCAACATTGAATATCTCGCTAGCATATCTACTATCAACTTGCATTCCCAAGTCCATCAAGTCTTTATAGCTATCTTGTGCTAGTGTAGCAAGACTATCCATCTCATCGTCAGCAGCTTCTAATCCACGTACTTGTGGTAATGCTTGTTCTATTTTTGATAGACTATCTAATGCTTCAGTGGTAATTTCTTGTGCGTTCTCTGGCGTCGGTTTTGCCAAAGTGTCTATTTCATTTTGGGGAAGTTCAAATAATTCTTCTAGCTTTTTTGTCATAAAAGTATTTAGTTACTTTCGTGACCCGTTTCTAAAAAGGTCATCTTCAGTTATGACTCTAAACGCAAACCCTTGCATTTTACAATATGCAGTAGCAGCGGCCCATTTAGCATGATTTACAGCAACTACTGCTCTATCTCTTGCGCTTGCCGCACGGCTTTCAATTAGACTTTGTTTCTTGGGTTTAATCTCTACTACTTCAGCAATTGCTTTTCCATACTTGTTTTGATAAACAACAAAGAAGTCTGGAATATAGTTATGCACTTTACCATCTAATGGACTACGATAAGGAATAGACATTGATTCGCTAGCCCAATGTGTTACGTTATTATGTGTATCACAAAAGGTCATGAATGTTAATTCCCATCCTGAACGGTATTTAGGTTTATGTTTCCCTACATATTTTTGTGGGTTTTTAGGAGTATATATGCCTTGTGCCCAGTTACCCATGATTATTGTACGATATTACGTGCTACGGGTAAATTAGGTTTTGGTACTGTACCTATACCATAAAGAGATGTTTTGCTTTTGAAACTATTCATATAGTAAGCAAAAATTTGATTCATCTCCATCTTTTTTTTGCCTTTTATTTGGTCTAACAAATCAAGTGCATCTATTCCGGTTTCTTGTGATATTCTGAATAACACCGCAGTGAAATTATTTGCAATATTTTTTGTAGCACAAATTGATAGAAAATATCCACGAACGATATCATATTCGTTTCCGTTTATAGTTAAAGTGATGGCATAAAAGGAGTCAAATATTCTAACCGTTTGATCCATTGAAGTGCGTTGATCTAGTATTTGTGGCATAATAAATTAATAGTTTATACTATTTATCTGCCGCCTCGCGGGGAATTAGTAACTCCGCTATTACTAGTACCCGCATAAGGAGCTCCGCCGAGTTGTTGAGGGGTAGATTGTGCATTACTTGGTGGTGCTCCGGCGGTGCCACTAGTTTGAGGTGCTGCCCCAAAGATAGGGGTACTAACAATTAAATTTCTATTAGGGGTTTGTCCAACTGCATTTATTATACCGGCAGTAAGTTCTGATTTAACCAGACTGCCTAAATTAGTATTTTTAAATGTGTTATATGCTGTCCCTGCTTTTTGAATAGCACCTAGTAGGTTTACTTCTCCGGTGACTGGATCAGGAGTTAAATTATTGATAATACCACCTGCTGCATCTAGTAATCCGCCTTGACCTAATATAGTTTTATTAGCGCCTGGTCTCATTATTGGACTAGGCGTTCGATCATAATTAGCATCATCACCAAATCCAGTAACAATATTTCCCGGTGCCTTTCCGCTTAATCCACCATCATTGTATACTACCGTTTCATAATCGATAGACATTTGATGTTCCATAGTACCAGTACCTTGAGCATAGTCATATGTATCGTGTGTAAATCTAGTTATGACTGGGTTAATCAACGTGTAGGCAGTCCAATTATGTTGACTTAGACCAAATACAGTTATTTGTTTAAAGAAAGGTATTTTTGAACCAGACGGGTCAGGAGAGTCTCCTGAATATCCCCAATTGTCATTGCCTGTTATAGACGGTTTATATTGATTACGATTGTTATATGTAGCATCAGTAGAGAATGGATATGCACCACTAACTAATTTTCTGGGAGGGGCACCGGGTGCACCTGGCAACACAACTTGAGGCACAGTACCATCAGCATAATAATAATTGTAATATGCTTTCCACAAACTTCTTATTGTGCCACCTGAATTTGGAGTATTAGGTGCAGTGCCGTGATCATCATGGAAAGTAATATCTATGGTATCATATTTTATTTTTGATTGAACCAATCTTTTGCGATTATATTGATTCATTACCGCTACGTCAAAAGTAAAACTAGGGAGTTTTACTGTTTTAACTAGAATACCAAAATTAGATCCTGTACTAATACCTTCGCCGTATGCTGCTGGATTTATTTCAAAATATGTATGAAATAGATATTTAAACTTAGGAGCGTTTTGATATGAATTAGGTCTAAATGTCTTACTAGCATGAGTATAATCCCGTAGGTAATCGCCGCCGAAAAATGTTCCGGCGGCGCCTTTAAGTAAGTCTTGAAAAAATCCAGACATGCTAGATTTATTTAGCGTTGATTATGAACCAGCGCCAATACCTGTAGATAATGAACCTGCTGTTCTACCGATAGTAGCACCTACACCAGAACCAATTGCAGATTGAATTGCATTATCAAAGCGTATTGTCAATGATATTGTCACAACCTCATTTGTACCATAGTTCAATGTGTTGTAGTTAGCTGTTTGCAAGAAACATCCATATAGTTCCCATGTCTCTAATACTACAGGAGCATTTGTACCATTACCACCATCTAAAATTTCGATGTTGGTTTGGAATTTATAGTCTTGTCCTGATGCAGCACTTGCCATTTCAACAAAGTCTAATTGCTTCTGTAGTTGTTGACCAACTAATTTTGAAACGCTACCAGTTGCGTCATCACGAATGTTGACTGACATTGTTTGCCAAGCATATTTACCTGCCAAATACATTGTTGAATTGTATACTGGTAGTGTAATTTCTTGGAACTGTACTTGTGGACGTGAGCAGTCAATAACTTGTTTAGTTAACTCTACTGTACTTGTGTCTGTTCCAAAATTCAAAAAGTTTACTCTGAATCTGAATTGTAGTTTTGGCATTAGTAAGCCCTGATTGCCACCGGCATTATCAGATGCTACTGTCATGTTGAACAATGATTGTGAGGCTGTTGCCATTTTATATATCTCCTGTTAATCTTATTTATCTTAAATAAACAGATAACCCCTTTCGGGGTTATCCTAGCTTATTATAATGATGCTATCTCACCTGTGTTTAGAACACGAACCGGGATGTAAATGAATTCAGCGGCTTTCACTGGTTCAAGTGCAACGTCAATCCAAAGTTCATTTCTATCGATTCTTGCTGGGGTATTGTTACTTTCGTCACAAATTACCAAGTAATCATAGATACCGCGTTTAGCAACTAAATCAACCATCAATGTTTGAACCACACCTGCGATTTGATTACGAGTCAATGCATCGTTAGGTTCAAATACAAACGGTCTTGCTGCTAATGTTAATTGTCTACGTACATAAGCAATTAGTCGTGCAACGTTAACTCTATCTAATGCGCTAGAACTGTTATAACTTGTCTTGTTACCATAATTTAGTAACCCAACGCCTGTAAAGAATACCAACGGATTGATAAAGTTAATGTACAATACATCACGAATACCAATTTGTGTCTTAGTAGTAACAAACTCACCAGTAGCTGAATCAATATAACCAATGTTTGTAGCATTGTCAATGATACCGCGGCGTGTGCCTGCTGCTGCTAACCAAGGATAGCTGATGGTGTCATTACGTAAGAATGTACGCAACATCATGTGACTTGGAGGAACAGCAACTAAGTTACCACTTAGGTCACTTGTGATACCACTTGGATAGAACAACCCTAAGTATGTATTACGTGTTACACAACCTTCTTCGCCTGTGCTTGTTGCACCTGCGGCGTTAGTTGCCCATGCTTGAATATCAGTAGCACTTGGAGGCAATCTCATTGGAGTGTCACCAATAATATAACCTGTCTCACCGCGATCCGCATTCAATACAACCATGTTAGGTTGTAATTCTGGATAGTTAGGTGTAGCCATTAAGTTGAAGAAGTTATCTTCGTCGCGGATATCAGTATTAGTGTCAATCGCTGAACGCAATGATTTTACAACCATATTACGTTGTGCTTGGCGACCCATATACGGACTGCCGTTACTTTGTAATCCACTTTGACTTACCCATGTATAGCTAACCAATGGTAAGTTATCTATGTTAGTAGGATCCCCTGCATCATATGATCCGGCATTTGGATAATTAGCACTTGTAAAATATCCTGTTGTGAATTCTTTTACATTGTATCCTGAACGGCGTGTGTTGAACAACAACATACCTGTTGGGTATGCAGCTGGATTCGGAACATCTAAATCAACATAATCACTAATTAACAAACTCTTGATAGTTGGAATCGGATCATCAACTGGGTTGATTGCACCAGAACTGCTCCAACGTGCATCATAGAATGCTACACCTTTGCTGCTAGTTTGATCTGCATTGTCAATCAATACCCACTGATCTACAGACTCAACACTTTGCCAACGACTAATAACCGGATACATTTCTAAATCAGTTGTGTTGATCCATAAATCACCGTATGCTAATGCAGTTGTGCCGTCACTTTGAGTTGTTGGTTCAGTTGCAGCAATTATAGGACCATTTGGATCTGTTGCATTACTGCCTGTTGCTGATGGGAAACCAGTAGAATCGTAATTTATATTTCTATAACCATTCCATTGACCATTAGCTTGCACTAGTATATCAACTTGGTCAATAACACTGTAGAACCAGTTTGTACCATTTGTTGGAGTTGCTACTGGGGCACCTTCGTTAGCAGTAAAGTCTAATTCTACCCAATTACTACATTCTACTGAATAATTAATACTAGAAGTACCTGAAACCCATGCAGTTGCGGTTACTGGACCAGTTGCGCTGTCACCTGATATAGCAGTAACTTGAACTACTAAATCGTTTGCCGGGCTTGTTCCACCTAATTGTGTACCCAAGAACGTTAATTGATCACCTATTGCATATCCAGTTCCAGCGGTTGCTACACCATTACCATTTAATACATACTTTCCATAATTGCCTGTTATAGTTACCGTTGCATTAGTTCCTGTAGCACTATCAGTGGAATTAGGAGTAACTGATGTAAAAGTAACAGTTGGTTGATTTCCATATTTAGTAAATAGTGTATCCCCTACTATGAATCCAGCTTGATCTAAAATACCTGCAGAATATCCTTTAAGTGCGCCCGCAGTTTGAATAACATCATTCATTACAATTACACCGCCTAGGGTGTGTTGTAGTTGAATTGCGCCGTCAGTAGTAATGCTTGCACTAGTATTAGGTATACCTGATGATTGCCATGCAGTTACAAAATCTGTGTTATCCATTCCGTCCTCAACTACAAAGCTATACACTGCTGATAAATTAGTGGAACCAGCTGCGCTTACTTGAACATACAAAGATACATCTGGATTAGTCATGGTCATTGTACCAGTTGCATTAGCTAATTGGAATGTACTTCCACCTAGGGTAGCAGAAATTGTTACTGCGGTTGCAGTTGGCTTATCTAAGATATAATATGTAGTTTCAACCACTACATTACCAAAAACACTGCCTGTAAATACTACCGGGTCACCAATATTAAAAGCAGCAGAACTTGCTACAGTAATTTGATCACTTGATGCTGTTGTTGCAGTACAACTAGTAGAACTAGTAAGCCCAGCAAATACAACATCAGTTGTTGTTCCTGTTACTACTGTTGGGCCAGATGCTAATCTTTCCCATAAGTAAACCGGACCTGCATTAAATTGTCCATTAAAATTATATTGACCATAAACTTCACCTGCTGCAATCAATGCTCCGCCTGATGGATCTAACGTAGCGGTAACTGACCAATCAGATTGAGCCAATGATACAGATTTTGCAACCCATGATGCAGTTGTAGTACTATATCTAGATACAATTGGTTCCAATCCGTTTCCAGAAGAACCAATTTTCATCCAAATAGAACCAGTTGGACGAGGAGTTGTTTGACTACTAGACCACAATGGCATCTGAGATGAAGTGCCGTACTGTAATATTGGTTGATAAACGTTTGTTGATAAAGGAAGTCCCATTGCAGTTGCCGGTGTTCCTGTAGTATTTGTTATAGAGAAATAACCAAGACTTGTTGAAGTTTGTACAGAATAAATCAACAATCTACCTGAACTTACTCTTGCTGAAATAATGCCTAATCCTACATCATTAATAGCACTTGCAACTCCTTCAACAGTATTATCTGCTGGAACTTCTATTACAATGTTGTATATACCACTTACATTTATAGTAAATGTATTAGTTGCAATTAATGTAGGATTACTTACAGTACCTTGAATTGTAGGAACAGAAGCCATCCATTCATTTGATCCCAATGGAACCCAAGTATTATTGTAATTCTTTAAAAAGAATTGGTGTGTTGTAACAGGGGCGCCTGTTCCAGTCACTGTTGCATTTACTGCATAACTTCCAATGTTACCAATACTATCTAATGGATATCCACCTCCAGTTAATGAAGCTGCATCACTAATAACAAGAGGAGATACTGGGACAAATTGTCCTGTTGTTGCATTGAATATATTTATACCCCAAGTTGAAGTAAGAGTATCTAACCAATATGCGCCGTCAGCAGGGGCACCTGTTGGACGTGCTGTTTGTCCAACTAAACTTGCTAAATCAATATCAGCACGTAATACATAACAACGGTTAGTAACGCCTAATAATGAATATGCTGCTAATAAACCATATTCATTTAATTCGTAACCTTGAATTGGTGTTCCAGCTGTTGTAGTATAGAAGAATGGTGTTCCATACAAACTTACTAAATCTCTTTGGCTTGTAACTTGATACAACTTATTTGCATTTGCAGCAGTTGTAGCGGGTGCTACGCCTGTACCTGTTGGATTGGCTTTGTTTTGCGCTGTAGCTAATACTACTAGCGGAACAGAACCAGCAGCCGCTGGTAAATATTGACTCTGGTCAATGATCGTTACTTCTACGCCGGGTGATGTTAATGCCATTTTATTTTTCCTTTATGTAAAATTTTGAGGTTTACTACCTGATTGCATACTATTATTTATTAATAAATTCAAAAAAGTCGGTTTAACCGTACCTTCGAAGGTTTCTAACTAAATACTGTATGCTAAATCAACGCCCAATTTGTATTAAATGTAACAAAAATCATACCGCTATAAATTATAAACGTGACGGAGTTACACATTACAGAAGTACATGTGATGAATGCGGCCGAAAGAAAAACAAACTAAAGCCTAGAAAGGCTAATTGGACCAAAAGTGGATATAAAAAAAAAGCCACATGTGATTTATGTGGGTTTAAAAGTCTATTTCTTACACAAATAACCGTGTTTCATATTGACGGAAACTTAGAACATACTGAACATACTAATCTACGTAGTATTTGTTTAAATTGTATAGAAGTAGTTAAGAAAAAAGATGTTACTTGGCGTCGAGGTGATCTACAAATTGACTACTAATTATTCCGTACATAGTGTTGTGTAATTCATCAATGGTACTGTTGTTATCTACCATATGGTCATAGTCTAGTCCTACACTACTGTACTCACTAGCATGAATGTGTAGTTTGTCTAACTTCATTTTGCTTAGAGACCAAGCTGAGTTACCGTTTGGCCCTCTATTGTATGCCACTGCTGAATCATACCATTCAGGATCAGGGCCTCGTTTTACTCTAATTGCTATACCGCCTATGTTTCTAATAGCATTTACCTCATTGGCAAATCTACAATCGGTAATTACAATATCTTCATTAGAGTTTAATAGCTTGTGTTCTACGCTTGCTACCCAGATATCATTGTGAAAGTGATTACGACATACATCAGTTCCCCAATATTGTAGTATCCATCTTGGGGTAATGTCCATACCCAAACGATTGCTCCACCATTCATCTTTCTGTTCACGCCAAACTCTACTAGCTTTTGTTGTGCCTTCTAAGTATTCACGGTTCCATCCAAAGATTACTGCTATTGCATCTTTAAGACTGGATGCAAAACTGATTCGTTTAAACCCGTGATGGGTAGTAAGATAGTCAGCAATTGTGTCTTTGCCTGAACCAATTAAACCAGTGATACCTATAATCATACAATGTTCCTATAAGTACTTATTATATTACAGTAACAAGACAATAGAAAGCATTTAGGTTAACCCTGTACCCATGTTAATGGTTGACTGTAATCTACATATTTCTTCAATTCTTCAATCAATAATTCCATTCCAGCTTTGCCTTCTGCTTTCATGGCAGTACCGTTCAATGTTGTACCGCCACCTGGACCGGCGATAGTGCCAAATTTCTCACGGGCTTCACCAATCATAACTTTAAGATTAGCTAAAATAAAATCACCAATCCATACACCAGCGCCCGGGTCTTGTAGTAATATTTCTTCTGTCTTTTGTACATCGGCCCATATCAATACACGCTCTCCCGATCCTTTTGGATCACGAACAATACGCAATATCTTGGACACTGGGTTGAATGTGTATGTTACATAACCACCGAACATTCTTGCTGCTAACTCAACATAACCTGCATAAAAGTCATATGTTGCCATACCGCCAGCATAATTATAGTTAAGCAAATAGGTGTTTAGAATAGCACTACTAAACGGATCAAAACTGCTGCTTGATGGCCCAGTTTCTAAACCAATTGTTCTACGGAAAATACTTCTTACATTGATAAACTCAGCAGGAAGAGTGTAGGTATCTACATTCTTTTCAATGGTCATTAGAATATAAGATTCTTCCGTAGCGGCTTGTGCCCGTTGACGATAGACCTTAATAGCGTAATTGTACGCTGCCTCGTAATGTTGAGGATCCAATTCAATATCAATCATCCCGTCACCAAGACGATATCTAAGATTACTGAATAATCCCTCTTTTAATTCTGATAAAGTTAACCCGGTTGGAGTTGAAAGAACAGAAGCGGTTGGATATGTTGACATAAGTGTTACCTAATAATACTATTTATCAGGTAACACTATGGTTCATGTATTACAAGTCGCCGTCTTTACGATTTTCGCTGTAAAATGCGTCAAACTTTCCACCGGGATAGCGTGACTCTAACTTGCGTATATTCTCAGCAATCACTTCGTTGGGGTCAAGATTCAACGCACGACATGCATTTACCCAGTACCACATAATGTCACCGAGTTCACGTTTCATATGAAATACATTCTCGTCAGTCAATGCTTTACCCTGAAAAATGATCTTCTTGGGCACTTCAATAAATTCACCACTTTCAGCCGCTAATCCAAAACATGCTGTGATTAGTAGTGGAATATTAACATCAGGTCCATGCTTCATCTGATTGTCTGCTAAGTCTAGTTCATAGTTAGCATCTAACCGATCTATCGTATCATGGAATGTAGTCAGGTCATTGCTTGCTTGACTAGTAACTGCCTCTACAAACTCTTGGTATTTGTTTAAATCAATTTTCATGGTGTTGTTGCAGTATCAATTCCAATGACACCTCCCAAGAAAATCTGCAACCAGCCATTTGCACTTTGTCCGCTAGCAAGCAAACTTAACCCACTCAAAATATTGAGTCCGGCAACTGTATATCCAATCGTTTTACGGTTACGATCAAACCATATAAAAAATTTATCTGTCATACATAATCCTTAAACATTTCTTTTCTTCCTTCTACACCCAATTCAGACTCAAATATCTCTTTAGACCTCTGCATCATAGCACAGGCTAACATTAATATTTCATTTCTGTCATCGGTCATTGCTATTGACTGGTCAATCATAACCATAATCTCTGTCATTCGTTGTTGTACCTCTTGTCTGTTCATTTTAAAACGCTTTCAAAATCAACATATTTTCGTTGAACCTTCCATTGGGCACTGCACCTACTGCTTTGATATCTTTGAAATACTTACGTGCTGCGGGCTTGCTTCCCATCACTTCTTTGATTTGCTCGCCGGGCTTACGTAATGTTTTCATCTCACTAGTATTCGCATCAAACCCTAGCAATGTGTTACCCTTAACACTGAACACTTTGCTATAATCGTCAGCAATGTAGTGATGTAATTTACGCTTACCAGTATCATAAACCCACGCTTCACTTGCCCCGTGAAGTTTTGTAGGATGTACACTAACTAAATCAAGTTTAGATTGAACATCCTTGAACAACTTCAAGTATTTCAGTTTAGCAACAATCTTTTCAACAGGGACTGCTTTACGTTTGCGCGGAGCCTTGCTTGCTTTCTTAATGCTGATATAGCTATTCAAGTCACCTAGCACACCCTCAATAAATTTCAGAATGTTACGAATCTGAATCTTGCCTAGGAACGCATAACCCTCTTTTAGAGACTCGTCACCGTCACTTAGACGTTGAAATTCATCTTGCTTACGTTTCCAGATTTCAACAATGATTGGGATATGTTGAGGCATGACATTGTATTTTGCAACAATATCAACTGTCTTTTCCAACGCTTTGCCCTTAGTAACAAAATCGTCAATCATCCCTTCCATTTCGCCGGCGGCATCTCGTGCCTTTTCTTTCAGAATTTCCTGAATGTTGGGGCGTGTTGCAACCACTTCTTCTTTTACGATACTGGTTGCGCTAGTTTTTGTTTCTGTAGAATTCAATGATTTGACTAGTCGTCCAATATCATTTTGCAATGTCAGTTCTTCATGCTCGGTTAATTCTAGCCCGCGCATTGTCATACGTGCTACCCAGCACAATGTAATAATGAATTCGCTTTCATGGACCTTACGAACCAACTTAGCCTCGTCTGTTCGCTTATTGTAATCCAGATATTGACACAATAGTTCTTTTGCGTCTTTTTTAGTATAGAAACGGGTGTACCACGTAAAACTTCTAGCAAGTGCTGAAAATCTTGTTTCGGGTTCGGGCTGGGTCGGGAAGAATGGTTCTTCACCCATATACTTTGTATCAGCATCTCTGGGGTTGAGTGCTTTTACAAAATGATCGTCTGTATGCTTACGTGTAGCCATATATTACTCCAAAGTTTCAATTGAATACGTAGTATAACACAATAACCATTTAATGTCAAGTTTTTGGTAATACGCCGTCGTCTGTATTTACGATAAATAAGTAATAAGGTAGGTTAATTATGCCCCGGCTTTCACTTTGGCGTCCCAATAAAACTAATGATTATAACTTTTTTGATAAGATAATATCAGAACAGTTCACCGCAGGTTCCACGGATTTGTATGTACATAAGTATATGGGTCCAACAAACCAAGGTCCATCAATTGATGCTACCCAACCTGAATATGATGTATTAGCCCCGACTAATATACAAGATTTGTTATTCTTGGAAAACCGTGACAGAACATATGACCCAAATGTATATCGTTTACGTGGACATTACAATGTACAGAATTTAGATTTTGATTTAAGTCAGTTTGGATTATTCTTAAACAATGATATTATATTCATTACAGTTCATTATAATGATATGATTGATTTGATTGGTAGAAAGTTAATGGTTGGTGATGTAATTGAATTACCTCATTTACTAGATTACAACCCCTTAAAGGAAACTATCCCAACTGCATTGAAACGTTTCATGCAAATTACCGACGCTAATTATGCTAGCGAGGGGTTTAGTCCAACTTGGTTCCCGCATCTATGGCGTATCAAATGTGAACCATTGGTTGATAGTGAAGAATTTAGTCAGATATTAAGTGCTCCAATAGACCAAGATACTTATTTAGGTATATGGGACAAAAATAAAACATATCCTGCAGGATATGTAATTACTTACGGTGATAAAAATTACAAGGCATTAATTGATGTTCCGGCCGGGACATACCCACCTGATCCTACATATTGGCAATTAGATACCGCGGATAATCTTAAAGATATTCTTGCTACTTACAATAAGAACATTGAAATTAACAATGCTGCCCTTGTTGAAGCAGAACGTCTTGTACCTAAGGCAGGTTACGATAGAAGTAATCTATATATTGTACCCACGTACGGTGAATATTCAAGTGATGGAGTTTTATCCCGAGCCATTAATAATCCTGCACCACCGGTTGGGGTTAATACAAATGGTAGTAATCCAGTTATAAATGTTAGAGTAATGATGGTTCGTAACTCTAATTTTAAAAATCCTAGCCCAGTACTTAAAATTTCTAAAGCAGCAATAAAAAGTATTTGGGACATGACGGCTGATATGGGATATGATAAGTTAGATATTTTCAACACTGTCAATTTAGAAACAGTTACCTTAGCACCTGAAAGAACAGATACTAATTCAGGGCAGGTAACAGGGAACAAAATATTAACAGTATATTCAATGGGACAAATTACCGGACCATACGGTACTGCTGATAATACATATGCAACTGCTGATGCTAACCCAGAACTACCGGGATTTACTGGTACAATTAATCAGGATATGGATTGGAGAGCAGATTGTGATCCGGCATTCCAATTCATTGCACGTAGTAGCCCAAGAAGTTTTGGATATACGACAGGATATTTAGATGGCACCGGAGAAGCACCAAATGGATTCCCAACTGGAGCTGGTATAAGTTTCCCACAAAATCCACAAGTTGGAGATTACTTTTTACGTATTGATTACTTCCCGCAATTGCTATATCGCTGGGATGGTAGAATATGGGTTAGAATATCTAAAAATGTCAGAACGCCTACAGGCATGACGGAAGCAGATAAATCACAGAAATCTAGCTTTATTAATGATAGGGCGCAAACAAAACTTACAGATGGAACATTTGTTCCGCAACGTCAAGCGTTGTCAACTATTTTAGGATTGACACCTGACCCGTTGCCCCCAGTAGTATAAAGAGTATATAATGGCAGATTTTTTCTATGACAATCAGGTACGCAGATTTTTAATTCAATTTGCAAAAATTTTCAGTAACTGGCAAGTTACTAAAGGCAAAGATCCAGCGGGTAATGAAATATTAGTTCGTGTTCCTGTTATGTATGGTGATAGCAGCAGACAGGCATCAACTATTATTGCTAATAATAGTGCCAGTAACTTACCAAGCGCACCTCTAATAACATATTATATTACTGCATTGGAATACGATCAACGCAGAACACAAGATCCTACATTTATTGATAAGGTGCAAGTTCGACAACGATCTTATAATAACGACACACAAGAATATGAAACTGTGCAAGGACAGGCATTCACGGTAGAAAGATTAATGCCAGTGCCTTATACATTAAGACTTACTGTAGATTTTTGGACTACAAACTATAATCAAAAACTGCAATTAATAGAACAATTAGGCACATTGTTTAACCCTGCATTAGAGATACAAAGTACTGATAACTTTATTGATTGGACCTCATTAAGTGTTGTATACCAAGATGGATTAACTTTCAGTAGTCGCAGTATTCCAGTAGGCACCGGTAATCCAATTGATGTTATGAGTTGGAAATTCTATATGCCAATTTGGATTAGTACAGCAAGTAAACTTAAGAAGATGGGTGTTATTGAAAAAATTATTGCATCAATCTTTAAAGGCACAGCATTAACTGATATACAAGATGATGATTTGCTGTTAGGAACTAGACCAAAAATCACACCATACGGATACAAATTATTGCTATTGGGAAATACATTACAAATATTGCCACAAGCAGTTGCGTTTGATCCAAGTAATTTTAATACAGAATTACCTGATAATCCCAATACTGATATATATTGGTCTAGTGTGTTAAATGTGTATGGAACAGTTAAACCAGGTATTAGTCAAATTTGGCTACAAAATCCATTTATGGATCACGAAATTGTAGGCACTATTGTACCTAATCCCAATGATGATAGATTATTAATCTATAACATTGACCCTGATACATTACCACAAAATACATTGGATCCAGTTGACGGTGTGATAAACCCTCAATTAACTGGTCCAAATGCAGGATTGCCCGGGCCAGTTAATGGACGTAGATATCTTCTAGTAGATAACATTGGTGCTCCCGGTGATAGCACTGTTGCATGGGGTAATGTAGTAGCATTTGCTAATGACATTATTGAATACAATGCCGGCGCTGGAGAATGGTTTGTAAGTTTTGATAGCACTATTGCAACCCCAACTACATTAGAATATGTAACTAACTTAACAACTAATGTCCAATATCGTTTTGTAGATGATACTTGGATGAAATCATACGAAGGATGGTATGATCAAGGGGATTATTCTATCGTCATCTAATACTGTGATAAATCATAGTATGAGCAATACATCAGCCGGAGTTTTCTTTTATAGTAGTAAAACAAATCGCTACCTATATCTATTACGCACAGACAACAAAAACCCTGGCAATTGGGGTATTCCCGGCGGCAAGATAGAAGATGATGAAACTCTGTTTGAGGGTATTGCTAGAGAATGTCAGGAAGAAATTGGAATGTTTCCAATTAATGCTAAATTAATACCTATACAGAAATTCATCAATCACACCTTTACCTATCATACATTCTTTTGTGAGGTAGAAGATGAGTTTGTTCCTGCACTTAATGAAGAACATTGTGGATATGCATGGGTAGGAGATAATCAATATCCCAAGCCATTACATCCTGGATTGTTTAGTACTGTGAATTTTGATGTTGTCCAGGACAAGTTAAAGACACTTACAAAAAAAGAGACCTAAGTCTCTTTTTTTATTTTAGCAATGTTGACACTGTATTGAATCCCATAGAGCCGATTATTACACCTGCTCCCATCATCATCCAGCGCCATTTTTCTAAAACTGAAATCTTTCCAGCTAATTCGCTATGTTCCTTAACATCTTGTTCACGCATAGTTTTCAACATTTGTCTAGTTTCTTCTGCGTTCTCATCTAGGGCATCACGAATTGACTTCAAATCCATTTTAAGATCACCAATTTTATCCTCGATGTTCTTAACTTGGACTTGAAGTACCGCAATTTCAGTTTCAGGTTGCATTTTAACGGCCTTACTTGATGCGGTTGCCATATTATGCGCTAGCAATAGTTACGATTGCGTAAGGTTGTCCACCAGTCGCATTTGCTGCTACTGCTGTGTTGAATGTTGCAAATACTGGAGCAGCATTTTGGAACACTATATTACCAGTAGCAATTGGTCCTGAAGTAGCAGTAAACAACTCACCAGTGTGGTCAGAAAGACTTTGTACTGTTTGAGTAGCACTATTAGCATATGTAGCAAGGATACGCATTGAGTTTGGTGTCAATGCTGTGTTTGCAACGTTTGCTGTAAAGCATTGTGCTGTTAAACCAGTTACTGTTCCTGTTACTAGATATTTTTGTTTACCCTTTTGACGAACAATATAACCTGCTTCATCATTAGCATAGATGAATGAAGCATTACTTCTGACAACGTTAGCATTGGCTGTTAGTACAACACGATTCATAAGAGCATTAGCTGTTACTGACGCATTAGCGGTGACAGCTTGTACCGGTCCACCTTGACTAGTAGAAACGGTGAATGCTGCTGCGTTAGCGATAGTTTTAACAAAATATGTTGTACCTGTAGTTAAACCGCCAAAATTTGCGCTAAACTGTATTGGCATATCTGCTATAAGAGTTTGTGCATTACCCGAAGTTCCAATAACGCTACCTGATACTGTTGTATTGGCAACAGCTACTGAAACATTACCGTGTGTAGCAGAAGCAAACCCAAGACTAACATAATCAGTACTACCGTTATTATTAGCAACTGCAATTTGTAGTGCTGCGCCAGTAGCTAAGTTAGCTAAATCAGTACCTACACCAACTACTACATTACTAGTATTAACTGCTAAAGGTGTGTATAATGTACCTGTACCACTGATACCAATAGCAACTTGTGCTAATACTTGTTTACCAATGATTGCTGTATTACCACCAACTACACTGTATGTGTTAGCATTAGTAGCAGGGAAACCTGTTCCACCAACTGGGTTGTTAAAGTATGCATCAACAACATTAAATGAAGCACTAACTGATTGACCAGTTGTGTCTGTTAATGGTTGCATTATTTGTGGCTGTACACTTAACTGAGTCTGTGATGCATTAAATGTAGTATTTGTTAGTATTGAATTTACATAATAAATTGTGTTAGCTGTTAATCCACCAACAGTTGTAGCAACTATAAATGACATACCTTTAGCTACACCTACAGTAGGTGATGTAGTTAAATTTCCACCTGATATTGTGACGATACTGCCGGTTTCTGCTGTATCAGTTACTGTTAAGACTGCTTGAGCCTTTGCGATTTTTAGAGGGCGTCCCATTTGTTTCTCCTTGAAATATTAGTGAGTTCTAGTCACTACGCGGCGGGGACCGCATAAACTCGCCGAATGCGAATGTATTATATATTTATCTTAAGGAGTAAAATTTACTTCTTTGGACCACCATTAACAGGGGTTGCCAATATACCTGATGTACCCGTATTAGAATGAGGCATGCCCAATTCAGTAATACTGAATATAGAATTAGCACCGGCTAATGTTAAGTAAGATACAATATTACCTTGTCCTACTATGATACTATTTTCTACAGTGTTTGCAGGAATAACTTCGCTATTGGCATTTGCTACAGTATACGGAACACCATATGGACTATATCTTGCGGTAGTATTTGCTATTGCCACAGAAGCATTTGCTGTTAGTGTTAAACTAGTATTATTAGCAATTGCTTTAACAATGCCGGCTGAGTTTCCGGCAGTATTGCCTATCCAATATCCAATTCCCAATTCGGTTAAAAATAATGTTCCCACTCCAGTTACTGTACTAGTATTAGTAGCACAAGTTACATTACCGGTTAATGCTACATTAGGGAAACTAGTAGTATATTGAATAGCTGCATTAGAAGTGGCTATTCTTACTTTATCTGTTGCAATGTTTGCTGAAGCTGCCGGTGTTGCAATGTTTGCTGTATATGCGTATGTTGTCATTTTATTATTCCTATATCTTATTTATTATTAAAGTCTGCCAACCGCTACTTCAATAACGCCTTCACCTTCAAAGTTTTCTAGTGATTTTCCGATTACCATTCCCATTACAGGTAATTGAGATGGTCTAGCAAATCCATTGCCGCCGCTTACAAGCATATCGCCCTTATGTATTGTTCCACGAACTTTACATGGCACACGTCCTTGCAATGCTACAGCAACAACATGTTCACCCTGGCATTGTGAATTCATTACATAGGCTGGGTTAGTTGATACTACCCCAGCAACTCTTGTTGTGCCATCTTCAGCTATTGTAACTTCTTTTTCACCGCCAAACTCTACTACAGTACCAGGTTCGTATGATTTATCTGATTCATAGTATTCTGCCAAGTCAGCGTATGTTGCTTGTAATTTACTACCGGCACTTAATGACCAGTTGCCTGTAATGGTTCCAAGAAGCGTATTTGCACCAGTAGTAAGTGTCATATTATTGCCGCTGATTGTTTGTGCATTGGCAAAGGTAAGGTTAGTGAATGATGTACTTACACTAGTGATGTTTGGCTGTGCTGCTGTTGTTAATGTACCGGTTAAGTAACTGGCACTAACTAGATTACCACCAGTAACATTGCCGTTTGTTATATTACCTGTTACCGCCAAACTTGTTAATGTACCTGTACTTGTAATATTTGGTTGTGCTGCTGTTGTTAATGTACCGGTTAAGTAACTGGCACTAACTAGATTACCACCAGTAACATTGCCGTTTGTTATATTACCTGTTACCGCCAAACTTGTTAATGTACCTGTACTTGTAATATTTGGTTGTGCTGCTGTTGTTAATGTACCGGTTAAGTAACTGGCACTTACTAAATTTGCACCTGATATTTGTGATGATGCACCACTTTGTGTTATGTTTCCGTTGGCAGCAAATGTAATACCTGATGAAGAAAATACTACAACATTGGCTGCAGTTTGGTTTGCACTACCAGATGCAATTGCAGCAGCTACACGAATTGCTACGTTGCCGGGTGTTCCTGTACCAGTTCCTATTCCACCTGTAATAGTAATGATACCGCCGTTTGTGTTAGTGCCTCTTCCTGCACCGCCTCTTAATATCAAGTCACCGCCGCTGCTAGAAGAATTAGAGGATCCGCCGTTTGCTTGAATGAACGCTCCGGTGCCTGCGCCCAAACCACCTACTAAGCCTACATAGCCCCCAAGTCCATTTGCAGAAGCAGCCCCACCGGAAAGAGTAACTACTCCGCCGATGGTAACTCCTGATGAATTGCCATTACCACCTTGTATGCCAATTGATCCACCTTGTTCAGAATCACCTGCAGCTCCTATCTTTCCTACTATATTTAGTCCACCTTGGTAAGCATCATTCCCTACAATATAATTAGCATTTATATTACCTGTGCTATTGATATTACCTGAAACAGTCAATGAAGTTAATGTACCAACACTTGTAATATTTGGTTGTGCTGCTGTTGTTAATGTACCTGTAAATAATGTGGCACTCAATGTACCCGTATTGACAGCAAATGATAAATTAACATTACTACCTAACTGATAATTAGCACTTGCGCTAGCACTGACCATTGTTGGATAGAAAGTGCCTGCGGTTTGTGATACAACATTACCATATTCTGATACATTAGACCTTGCCACATATAAATTAGGAACTACAGTTGTACTTTGTACACTTAATGGAGCAGTACCAGTAGCTACATTAGATATGAATTGCGGGGTAGTAATATTAGCACTTGCCAATACTTGTGCAGTTCCTAAATTACCAACGTTAGCGTTACCACCAACGTTAGCAGTACCGGGTATATTTGCACCAGTTGCAGTTACAGTCAATTGACTAGTAGTATTACCAGTGACAAAGTGAGAGATATTGGCATTAGCAGTAATGGTAATATTGCTATTGCCGTTTTGCATTAATCCACTATTAATAGTAGTAATATTACCTGTTGTAATTGTTGCAGTTGATGTAACTAAGGTAACAACATTAGCAGTACCTGGTATATTTGCGCCAGTTGAAGTAACTACAAATTGTGCAGTAGCATTGCCACCAATAAAGGTAGAAACATTGCCGGCGGATGCAATGGTAATATTACTTGTACTATTCTTCATCAATCCACTGTTGATAGTAGTGATATTACCTGTTGTAGCAACCAATGTAGTTGTACCCAAATTACCAGTATTGGCATTACCAGTTACATTTAATAATGTAGTAGTTAAATTACCGGTTGAAGCATTGAATGATAGATTGGCATTTGCACCTTGTGCTAAATTTCCCGACGTTGCGTTTACAAATAACGGATACCAAGTTCCAGTGGTTGTTAACGCAGTATTAGCATATTCAGAAACATTTGACCTAGCTACAAACAAATTAGGAACAAGTGTTGTACTTGTTACAGTTAGTGGGGCTGTGCCAACAGCAACGTTTGAAACTATTACTGGACCAGTAACTGCGGTGACCGCATTAATGTTTCCAGCAACAACATTGCCAGAAGAAACGGTTAATGTAGTTGTGTTTTTATCAAAGGTAAACGCAGCAACACCATTTGAAATATTTTGATCATTAAACTGTACAGTAGTATTTGAACCACCTACTACTCCACTGCCACTACCACCTAATGCAGCAGTGGCTATTCCAGAATTCGCTACATACGTTAACAATCCTGCACCATTGGCAGTTGCTGTTAATCCTAAATCAGTATATAATACTACATTGCCTGAGGTAGCGTAATCCCCATTTAATTTTAAATAAAATGTATGACCATTAATATTTGAATTTGCCCCGGAATTAGTAATTGTTGCACTAGTAATAGTTACAATCTGTCCATTGGTATATGGGGTCAAATTAGAAACTGTCATAGTAACAATATTACCAGTAATGTTGTTTGTTAATCCTTTGATTGTAGTATACAATGTATTCTTAGGAGTCCAAGAAAGATTTCCTAACCCGTCTGTTTCTAAGATATATCCAATGGCCCCACCGGTCATTGAAATATTTGATACATTACCTAATTTAAGTTTGGCACCACCGAGTTGTGAATTTAATCCGGTGTAGTTTTCCCATGTATCGGTACTTGATACATATGTCAATATTTGTCCATTCAATGGTACGGTTATGTTAAAGTTGCCACCATCACTACCGTTAATTTGACTAAAACTTATATTGGAATATGAAGTTAATACCTCAATATTCTCATCTGCATAAGTGTTTCCGGTTCTTCCAATGAAAAGTCTATTTTCATCAGTTGCCCAGCCAAATTCACCGTTGTCTAGCTGTGGTAAGTCAACTAGGTTACCTGCTCTTTGCTGTATCTTTGAGATTTGTACTATGGCCATAAGTGTAATTCTTCACGTTTACACTTATTTATCATAATATTGACTTAACCGCTATACAAATTTCATATAGTATTGCTCTACCCGCTTAAACCACATGTCACTATACTTGTCAAATTCAGTACCTTCAATGATGAATTCCTGATAAACAACATCAGCGGTACACATAAAAATGACGCCTTTGCGTATCTTAGTCCCGTGTACTTCATTGTGAGCATTGGCATACGCTGCTAGTTGAATAAAGTAATCGTCAATCCACTCACGCTTTTTGAATTTGTTAGATTGTTTGTGGTCCATAATAGCATCACTTCCATCATGCACCCCGCACAAGTCAGTTGTGCCTGCATAGATTTTAGGGAAGTATAAAGGAACTTCTGTTCCCCAGTATTCGTTACATTTCACTAATCCCTGTTCAATAATTTGCTTTGCCATTTTGTGACTTTGAATACTGTAGGGATTGCTGCCAGGCTCAGTAACTATACCTGTCTTGATATAATCCTCAAGAAACTTGTGCATACGTGTGCCACGTCCTGCTGCCTCAGTTGTAATCTCTTGTGCTTTTTGAACACCAACTCGTTTGCGCCAGTTATGTAATGCTTGTTTACTTTCTTCTGACTTGGTTGCGTCTAGTATTGTTGTAACGCTTGGAAGTTTCTCACCATCTGGTGTAGCATATCTACGTTTGCCTTCAATTTCTACCCTGCTCATGAGTATATAGTTGTATTTGTTTGGATTGTACATTATAGTAAATTATAGTTGATTATAATACTAATGTCAATTAGATTCGGAAACTTTCTCCACACCCGCATCTATCACGTTCGTTAGGGTTACGAAATTCAAAACCCTCATTAAGTCCATTGCGGACATAATCTATTGTCATCCCTTGAAGATAAGCACAACTTTTTGGATCAACATATAATGAGCACCCATCACAATCAATCTTTATATCTTCTGACATTGGTTGATCAACATATTCAAGAACATAGGCTAAACCAGAACAGCCTGTCGTTTTGACACCTATTCTAATTCCTAATCCTTTGCCTCTTTTTGCAAGAGTTTGTTTTACTTTGTTTGTTGCTTTATCTGTAACAGTTATCATTGTGTTGGCATAGCACTTTGTGCCATTTGTTGTACAACTTGTTGACTTTGTGATTGATCTGGATTTTCCGGAGTCTCATCATGTCCTTTGAAGATAATCTGATCACCTTGAATATTTTTAATTACAGTATTTAAAGGAGGGTTCTTTATCATATCATACAAGTCGGTGACATCTAAAACAATATCACCTTTATCTTGTAGATAAGTTAAAAACTCGTCCGTCGTGTAACTACTAGGATCTATTATACCGTTATCTAAATCAGTTTTAAGTTGATTGACAAGAACGATAAGTTTAGCACTCGCCGGATCAGCAAGTTCAAAGAGAAACATATTATCTCTTTGCTCTACCAACACCACCTGATGGGGGCATATCTGGTTCTTCAGCAGGAGGGGGAACATCACCCATACTCATATCAGCACCAGCATCCATGCCTGCGTCCATGCCAGCATCTACCCCTGCTTCTGCACCCATGTCAGCACCAGCATCAAATGCTGCGTCTACTGCTTGACCAGTTAAACCATTCAACGCATTTTTTAATGCAGTTGATGCTTCTTTCAATGAAGCAGATAATGTATCTAATTGACCTGAAACTTGATCATTGTATGTTTGACTTTCGTTAACACCAATTTCGCTTTCAATGCTTGATACTAACGCAGGCAATTCTTTAACTTGCATCTGACCTACATCTTCAAGCATCTTCTGTACTTGGTCTACCATGTCTTGCGCTGCTAATACAACTTGTGACTTCTCAACTTCTTCATTCTCAACCATGATTCTTGGCTGTGGAAGTGAACGTAGTTCGTTGTAGTGGTCACTAAGTGCTTGCTCCATGAACACCAATTTCATATAAGAATTTGATGATTGACTATTATGATAGTCAGGAGATTGCTTTGACTCACTCAGTAACCCACGTACTTTTTGAAGCATAGTGCGGGTAGATGACATGGACATACCATCTACGTTAAATGAGGTTTCGTACTGTTCTTTCAATACTTTAGTAGAGAAAGAGCGGCGATTGTGGTTTAATTCAGTTAGTTTCATATTTGTATTCCAGAGAAATATATAATATATTTATCTTTTCTTTCGTTATTATGCGGATTTGTTAAATCGTTTGTCTTGCCAAATTCTGGAACTATTCACATAACCTGCTAATTCGTCGGCTATCTGCTTGCGTTCCATCTTTTCTTCACCCAATTTAGCTAGGTAAATCAATTTTTCTTCTAAATTTTTGGACTTTTTTACCAATTTTTGATGCAATTGAATCTCAGTATCTACACTAGATAATCTATTGTCTAAATCTAAAATCCGATTGGATTCATATATACTGTTTCGTTTATCAAATGTACACCAAGATACTGCGTTTTTTAACACATTGAATGATTTGGTTCCTGCTATATTATCTTTTTCCACTATATAACAATCATTGTTTTTTTTAATTGCATATTGATTGAATAGAAAATAAGAACCTTCCGGGCCTTGAATTATAGTTAATTCGCTTAATTTTTCCATTTCTTGATTGGATATTGTTTTTGTAAATTTGTGCAGTAGTTTGTCGCTTATCATTTGGTTAACACTTTAAAATATATATTTCTCAACTCATCGCTAGTATCTAAGAATGTGGGGAGTTGGTCCCATTCAGTATGGCATTTAATCATTGGTACTTGGTCACAATCTCTATATAATGCTCCCAATTCAGTTACACCATCATAAAACACACTAGGATGTTGTACCGCAAAATCAAAGTTCCAGCATGGATAAGTCTCTTTATCTTGTTGCTCAAATAAGAACCCAAACTCAGTGAATTCGTCAAATCTTATTTCTATTTTTTCAGGGATACGAACAACATCGGGCTGGCTACGTAATGAGATTGCTTGTTGCACCGTGTCAAAATTACTTTGTGTATTGCGTTTATGATGCCATTCTTTGTCCATATCAGGACGATGGCGGTTTGGTACATTAGTTTGCGTGATATCAAATAGGGTATAGCAAGAGATAATGTAACTCATACTACTATTTAACAGAGGTAAAAAAACCCTAGAAAATCTAGGGTTTTTTATACAGATATTGATTAACCTGTGAATGTAGCTGTAGCTGTAGTAACAGTTGTGTTAGCAACACCACCTGCTGTCAATTCAGCAATGATAGCTGCGTTCAATGTAGTAGTTGTCCAAGCGCCAGTTGGATACACAGCCATTGCCAATGTATCAGGACCCGCAGTTGTAAACTCATAGATGTAAACTGTAGCTAATTGTTGTGTAGCTTGGATGATCAAGCTAACTTGAGTACCAGAGAAAGCACCTGAACTAGCTGCTGTAACTGTGAAGAAGTCTAGTTTAGGACCTTGAGGTTGTACTGTAGCAGCAGAACTAACTGCGTTTGCACCACTGTTGGTGTATGAGAATGAATCAAAGTTGATTACCGGTAGAAAGTCACCGTTTGTTTTTGTAAATTGTGCCATTTTGAAATGCCTTTAAATAAGTTGAAGCCTACTGCTTCATACACTTATTTATGCCAGAACTAAAAAAAACACGGATTTGGCTTAGCGGCCGGCTAGATTTTGGCGACTAAAACCCATTCTATCAACGAATTTTAAGCCATTAGATACAAAACCCTCATGTGTTTCAGTACCATCATCTAAATATCCTTTGACCGGGGATTCTTTTGCTGCTTGATTAAGCTGTTCTACGATAGACATTTTTAACTTGTACATCTCTACCCAAATAGTAAATGCCCCCTTAATTGCTTCGGCATTCTGTTGTAAGTATCCAGGAACAAGTACTTCTTTCTTTGTCTTTGGATCTAATGTAGTGTATCCTAACAATTTCTTACGCATAGGTTCTGTCATGGGTCTAGCTTTTACAAAATCCATAAAGCCTTGTGCTAAATCATTTAAGTTACCCTCTACGATTCGTTTGTTAATGAATACTGTAAACAATTGATTAAATGAATTACGTGCTTGGGGGGCATTATCCATAAATTGATCCACTAATGCTCCGTAACTTTTAATAGCATTTTGAGTACTTTTAACTAAAGATGTGTTGATTTTCATCTTGGGGGTAATAGGCATAGCACTAGGGACAATAGCAACATTGCTATTATTCTTTAGCTGCCCTATAGTTCCATCTAATGTACTAGCATCATCTGTTGTCATGGCATTAGGTGCTAGATATTGATGCACAGCGATACCAGCTTGCTTGCCAGCCATTAATTTACCTAAATCACTTTCGGCATTTACTTTATACGTAATGCCTTTGGGATTCGCTTTGAACATGTAGATACCGTTCTTTTCTGATAATGGTTGACTGAATAACAAATCCCCCCAATAATAACCTTTACCGCCACTAGATGATTTTGCTAGCCCTGGCCAAATCTCTGCCATTAATGAGTGTAGACCTGAACGGTCTACGCCCCTGGCTTGGTCATATTGCATAAACTGTTCTGGACTGAATACTTGTCTACCTGACCCGTCTTTCTTGTTGAACATATGCTTGTCCATAATACTAAACTGTCCACGACTATTACGGCCAAATATCAATGCAGGATATCCGTCCCACTTAATAGTAACAGTCTTGGGATTCTTTACGGTAGCTATACTTGCTTGTAATGCACGATTTGCACCCTGACTTCCTCCCAAAAATATTAAATCTTCAGGATGATCTAGGTGTCCCTTATCTTCTTTCAAAGAGGCAATTTTATCTACTTTGTCTCTAAGTATCGCTAACGATTCAGATAGGTTCACGGTTTTTCCTTAATGATTTAGAAAATCTCTGCTGGTCTTTGCTCTTAATAGCACTTAATAGTTTTCGCTCTAATATTTGCGCCTGTTCTTCAGGGTAATGCTTATTAATCAACTCAAGTAAATTAATAGCACTGGTTATGATATTATGAGCCCTACTTTCAATAATGTGACTTGTATCGCGGTTATTGCCGAGTGCTTCTAATTCCTGCAAGAGGGAGCGGGTTTGTTTTTGCATATAATTATCCTACTAGTATTTATGCGTGTATGGTATAATTATTTCTTTAAGGAATTCAACAATGTCTTAAATTTTGATCCCTGTATTTCAGCATGAACTGTTCTAGTCAACGGTTCTAATGTTATTTCTTCAGTACTTTGATCAACAGTATAATCTGTAACTGTAGCTTGTGGTTTTAATGTACTCATTATGTCATTTGCGCTTGGCTTTGGTGTGTAACTCTGTTCACCATCGACCCCGGGGTCACTGATACGCATAGTCTCAACATCATATTCTAAATCAATCTTCATTCCTACGCCAGTTGAACTACGACTTTTCATACATTGAATCTGATACTTGCCACGCTCACGCATACTGCGACTTGTGAAGATACCAAACACGTTATCTGCTGTGTTAATCTTACTGATACCGCCTGCAATATGACTATGGTCAAATTCTTGTTCGTCAACAGCACTACGATTTAACTGACTTGCGGTAACTAACAAGACACCAAGTTCCTTTGCTAAATTACGCAATTCTTCTGCTACATACTTATCTTTAATAAACTGATCAGTGGGGCTAACATTAATAGACACTGGCATAACCAAATCTAAGTAATCAATCATAACAAAGTCAATTTTAATACCAGTTTGAATTTGCACCTCTTTTAAATAAGCACGAATATCATTTACATTGCTTTGTGCCGGTAATGCTTTAACCCGATACTTTCCAGACTTCTTACCTGCTATCTTAACTCTAAGTTCTGTTGTATCAATATCTTTACGAATTGCTTTTGTACCCATCATGGTTAACATTGCATCTGTACGCAACGATGTTAATTCTTCACTCAATTCCAGGGTAATATATGCACCACTCAATCCCATTTGTAACCAGCTTAATGCAATGTTCATCATCACAAGTGATTTACCTGAACCTGAACCACCTGCAAAGATATTCAATTCACCTCTACTCATGCCACCATACAAAATACGATCCATTTGTGGCCAGCCTGTTGATACTTGTCCACCACTATTAAAATATTTGTTGATACGACCTTTAGGATCAGCAAAGTAATCTGTACCCATGTCTCTTTGTAAACTAATTTGTACCGCATCTTTGATTAGTTTTTCAACTGGTTCAAAATCACCCTTCTCAAGTAAGTCTGCTGCCTTAAGAATAGCACGTTCTAATTCTTGTCTTTTGGTAAATGATTCAAATTCGTCAAAGAACCATTCATAATGACCTTCATTCAATTCTGGGATAGGGTCAATATCTATTCCGGTTGTTGCTTTAATTTGTGTAGAGTCCGGTAATACTCTATATTTGTCGGTATGTGTTTTAAATAATTCAGCCACTGGTTTTAGCGAACGATCAAAATTCTCGCTATTCATAATATTCATAACACGGGTATACAATTCCGCGTTTGTAATCATCATCCTCAGAAACAGCTTCTGAACATCAGATGTGTATTCTAATTGTTTTTTAGATTCCTGCTTTGCCAATTTTTTTCCTTTGCATTTCTATTTTGATTTTACTATTTGTTGCACATTGTAGTATACTTAATAGGGTAGGTAATTTACCATATTTAACTACTGCATCATTTACATCTTTTACATCACTATCCCAATTTGGTAAACTAACACTATAACCCAATTCCAATGCTTTATCACACAATTCTAATCCCGTCTTATCTCTATCTGGGACTAGTATAATTTGTTTGTTCAATGTGCTTAATAGTAATGCTTGTTCAGGATTGATATCATTATGCATTATTGCCACACCGTCAATACTCAATGCATCAAATATTCCTTCAGTTACAATACAAACGCTCCAGTCTGGTTTTTGCATATCAATATTAAATACATAACCGTGTTGTTGTTCATTGATATACTTAGGTATTTTATCATCTAAAAATCTACTTGTATGACCTACTATAGTATTATTATAGGTGTAAGGGATGATTACTCTATTACCCATCCTGCCTTTTGCATTTGGAGTGATTAAAAAAGGATAAGCATTAATATCTATCTTTCTCAATTGCAGATAGTCTACATATACTTTGTGCAATGGATTATTAATATCCACAATATCGCCGGCGGGCAATTGGTGTTCGTTAAAGGTAATCTTTATGCGTTGTTTTACTGGACGAGTGAAATCTATCAAATCTTTATTCTGTAGACTTTGTAAATTCCACCTTTGAATTTGAATATCATCTATACCGCACCATTTTAATAATGTTCTAGTTTTTATTAAAATAGGTTGCCCTAAAGTGAAGCCTGTTTTGAATCCACAATTAAAACAAGCATATACCCAATTTCCCCCATCGAACATGATGCCACCGCGCAATCTTTGATCTGGTCGATGATTAAAGTGGTGACAACAAACCGCGTTAAAGATAGTCCAACCAGTACTAGTTTTTCTTTTTTTGCCGGGTATTATTGACAGGATATCAAACATCTATTGATTGTAACACAATCATAATGTTAAAGCAAATTATCTGGTCAATATATTTGTTACTGCGCCCGCATTGCTAGTGAATTGCATACGAACATAAGGATGAAATCCTTCAATTACATATCCAACCGTTTGTGTAACATTAGAGACTTCCTCAGTAGTTACAATATCATACCAATCATTATCCACAATACTGCTACCTTGAATAGTTGTGTTTCCATAGAATTCAATGTACTCAGTTTGGATAGTTAGTATTGGATTGTTATTAGTACTCAGTACACTAGTAGTGTAAGTGATGCTACTTCCATTACTGTTAGGACTATTAGGAAAGGCTTGCCCAGTTGGGATTGTGATATTGTATGATGGGACAAAGTTAGGTAATACACTATTAACAATATTCATCTCGCCACGGGCGCCGGCGTTTTGATCCACAAACACAGGGAAGTCAAACTCATTAACTGGTATTTCTAAGGTATAATAGCATTTTTGAGCCTGTATATTCTCAAGGTCCGCAGCATTTAAATATAACGCACAAATACCGGTGGCAGCAAACTGCAAGGTCAATGCTTTCTGTATTAAGATTTCATTACCTGTGTAGTTTAATATACGGCAAGTGATACTTTTTCCAGTAACATCTACGGGTTTTTGCTCTTGATTCAGGAATTGAAACTGGATTTGATTATCCACTCCCTTATGTAGGGTTAATGGTTTGGCATAGACTGGCATATATTTCCTCGGTGAATAGCCTGACAATAACACAACAATGTTGCGCTGAACGTAATAAAATACTGATGTTGAATACACAAATGTAGGCTCCTATAACGTATTTAGTCTATATATTTTAATTTAATTAACTTTGGTTACCCGATAAATAAACTGTTAACTAAAATAATGATCCAAAACGAATTCTTTAAACGATTGACAGAAAATCACCCGTTCATTACAGTATGTTCATATGCCAACCAAGATTATGTAGGTATTGTTCAAAACCGTGATGACATGGTCACCACTATATATGATTACGGTGCTATAACCGATAACACAATCAAAGAAAAGTTCTTAGAATTAGGAGAAGTTTGGTGGTGGGAAAGTAATCGTCTTGTCCCTATCAATCTGTTTTTAAAGGATGATTGGCTACCCTTTAAACCCTACTTAAGGACCTTTACTAACAAAAGTCTAGTAGTGGTTCACGGTCCAACGTGCAGTATGAATGAATTAAGTAAACGCCGTAGTAAACGCCGTAGCATCACCCTCGTTAAGAGAATGCCCTAACAAATTCATGTGAACAACTACTAGTTGTGCGTAGGCTACACTATGACTACGTTTGAATACATACCCATCAGTTCCCTTATCCCATACAGTTTTACTAATCTCACTCCAAGATTTCCCAATCAAATGCTTTTTACCAGGACGAATAACTGCTAAAAACATAGATAATCTTGGGATACTATCTATAGGTTCTGGCATCTTCTCTAAATTGTAGTACTGATTATTCAAGTGAATAAGTTTTTCAACAAAAGATTTATCCTTCAGTTTACTCCAATCAGGCTCAACCATCAATTCATTAAGATGTTGTTCATCTCTGACATTCTCATAAACATGAACATTCAACAAATCTAGTTTGAAGTAACCACGCTTCTCGGCTTCTGTATAGTCAATACTTGCGATATCATGTATTGGATCATAGGGAATAGGTGTAACATATACACCAGTAGCATGTTTACGAATAGGATTGACATTACGCATTGCTGCGCTTGTATGTTTAATCAGTTCAAGCAATTTATCTCTTGAACCAAAGTCAATGTCAATATCACTATCTATTCTCATCCTCTGAACCCCGGTAGATTATCCCAGTCACCGTTCCAATCGGGGGGTAACCACGGGTTAGTGAAATCACGTTCGGAAGGCCCTTCTACTTTTAAATCAAACGCCTTTGCAAACTTTTTTGCGTCTTTTTTAAATTTAAAACTAAACTCTATTACCTCTTTATTATCTACTAAATCAGTACAATCTTCAGCATCAATGACAGTTATGTTGTTATCAACTAACCAAGTCATCAACTTAAAATCATCTTCATTCTGCATATAGTCATCATATTCTTTTTCCGTTTCAAATTTATATGCTACAATATATACCATCATGGTGCCATTACTCCTGCTTTAATTAGTTTAGTATACGCTTTTTGTACAACAATTGCTTGTCTTTCGGCATCTTCTACTGCTTTGTGACTAGTAGAATGTCCGCCATCACTTAGTTTGACTCCTGCAACTTCATACAACGTTCTAGTATCTCGTACGGTATAGAATGGCCACGGTATTCGCACTCCAAGTTGCCTCCATGCGGTCTCGCAAGCAACGATATCAAATGCAGCCCCATTAGACCACACAGCACGGCGATTCCAACAAAACTTATAAAGGGTTTCCATACATTCACTAAATGAAACACGTCCTTCATCTCCCATCGCTTCTTCAAGTGCGGCAGGGCTTTGTTTTGCCCACCATTCAATTGTACTGTCATCAATTATCCTATCATATTTTTCTGTCTGTTCTTCAATCGTAGGACGCAATTCTAATCGTTCTACTACACCATTACCCTTAGGATCAAACCGCACAGCTCCTATAGTTAATATAACACAATATGGACTTGTGTCAAGTGTCTCCAAATCAATCATTATATCATTTGCCATTACATCTGCCACATTTCATACATTGTTATAAATCTATCATCCCACAACTCTATTGTAACACATCCTCCAGCTAAAGAGAAGTCCCAACCTTGGTGTCTTTCACCAAAATTTCTTCTCATCCATTTTACAATGATAGATGGATCCTCTTTATGATATCTACAATCTCTTTGATAGACTGTTTTGTGTCCTGCTTTATATTTGTTATCCTTACATAAAGAGCCTGAGGCATTGGGATATGCTGGATGGAAACATTCTGTGTATTTTATTGCCATATCATCCCCATTTTAATAAAAATATTAAATAGAGTTTTTCATCTACTATCTGATAACCATCTGTTATATTGCCATTGGTAATATTCATTCTTACACCGTACTTCTTTTGTAGATAATCTTCAAAATCATATGCGTCAAAATCAGTTTTGTTTTCCATGTACTCTACACGAACTTTTTTCAATGCTTCCCAATACTTCCAACGATTCTTTCGTTGATGTAATGCCGGATCATCGTCATCATAATCTTGAAATGATTTTGATATATTGGTCATACCCATCTCAATGCAAAGTAAGTACTGTATTCTTCTTTGTAGAAATTAAACACTGCTCGGCGATCTCTTGTATCATATGTGGAAGAACGATGATATGCCCAATCAAAATCTACTCCATCAGTCCAGCCGTGTGCTTGCATTTGATGTAATATTTCTATTACTTCATTCGCACTTTTGCCGTAGATGGTTACAGATTTCATTCCCAGCGCAATAAAAACAATGTTAAATCTTCGTCACGGGTAAGCATTATCTCACATTGCTTAATATTATCTACCCAACGATTACTTCCAGTTTCATCATCATACCCTGAATTGCCGTAATTCTTTTTACACCATTTCTTGATTTCTTTAGGGTCAACATCATCTTGGTTCTTCCAAGAGATAGTATGTATATTAACTTTGCTACCAAAATAGCGTTCTGTTTTGTGTGTAAATTTACTCATGACCACCTCAATATGAAAAATGTAGCATCACTACCTTCTTTGAAAGCAATTCTGCCGTCCCAACAATGATATTCATGATATTCAATTTTATTTTCTTCTAACCAATCTGTTACACTATTACGCACACTAGGAATGTACCATGGATGCGGTATGTTAACAACAGTCCAACCCATAGCATTATACAATACTTCTGTATCAATGCTGTCAGCCATATCTTTAGCAAGTTTGTCAATGTATTCGTGTTCTATATCTATCATGACCATCTCAATATAAAATGTGTAGCATCTTTTGCGTCTACGAAATAGAATGTACTACCAGCCCACTCATTTTTTTGCAAACAACAATCACGCCTAGTATGTTCACTAACCCACCTAACCATTTCCGCAACTTGATCACACCAATCAGTCCAATTCATTCCTGGGCGTACTGTAAGATGTACCTTGTGATAATTCTTATCAATATCACGTTTTTCTTTTCTACGCTGTTTGCTGTTCATGACCATCTCAATATGAAAAAGGTTCTATCTGCTTCATCACGGAACCAATACTTACGATTGCTGCCTACCCAACGTGCGTTTTCTTTATGCCAATTATTATCACCCATTATGTTTAGCAGCCATTTGTCCATGTCATACCACTCTTTCTCCTCGTAGTTGTGTGGACGAACCCAGTAGGGCCATTTAGGTTGATTGTCAGCATAACCAGTTTCAAGGCGTTTCACGTTGATTTCATCTATCCATTGATTTGCTAAATCAGATACCCATCTATTGTTAGCCATGGCACGTTTCTTTATCATTCAACCCAGTCTTTTTCCAAAAGTTTTAAATGTTTCTTATTTACAAAATGTATATCACAATAAGGGTCTCCATGGTTGCCTTGTACTAATATCATATACCAACCTTGTCCTTCCCAGGCAACAATAGGCTTAGCGGCAACTAATTTGCCTATATTTTTTTGTAGCCAAATTAACAGGGCGGCATAGTCTGCGCCCCATAATCTGGCCACATATTTATAAGTTACTTGTTTTGTTTTTGTTACCATCTTAAACTACAAAAAATGTAGTCTCGTTCATATCTAAATTTTATTCTTACTTCAAATTCATCCCAGGTGCACAATGTGTGCCTTTCATAATTTTCAATTTTATTACATACCCAATCTATTATTTCAATACGATGCAGTTGCCGGCGGTTTTCATCTAGTTTAATAACACGTTCATGCCAACCCGGTCGTATATCTTCCCATCTTCTCATAACCATCTTAAACTAAAATGTATCGCATCACGCTCATCTTTAAATACAAAATCCATATAATCTTCTGTCATGTGTGTGTAAAACTTCCCACCCGGCAAATCAAATTGTTCCATTGCCCAAATACAAGTTTCATCCCAATCACTAATTGTATCACCTTTCATCCAAGGGATACGAACCCTAGTACCCTGCTTCACCGAGGGTGTCTTTAATTCGTTTCGTAAGTTCTGCATCACGTTTAAACCTTATTGCCCACTGTTCTGGATTTATATAATCAATGATCATTTTAACATGGCCTTCATTTAATCCATCTAAGAAATGGACCCCGCTGTCGCTTTGATACAACAACCATGGACTAATCTTACCCGTTGTTATCGCATAACAAATCTTATTTGCATTGCCATATCTCAATAAGTCATGTGGCTGTATGTTAGCGTCACTTGCCATTTCTATACATTTTTCAATGCTACGATGTATAGCATCAAATGGATCTTCATGTCTCAAAAACTCAATTAGATATTTAGTGTATGTACTATCACTACACCAATTGTCAATCTTAACTTGATTCTTTAATAACCAATCAGTAAATCTTGGAATATTTATCGCATTGATGTTGACACAATAATTACCAAACTTAACAAACGCAATGTAATATGGATTCTTAATAAAATCTTCTTGCTTAAGATTCTTTCGTTTTGATGTATTCTTTTTATAAAACTCCAACCAACATTGAAACCCAATACGATTGCCGTGATTGTCTTTATCTAACCATCTACGCTTCTGCTCACATACATGACTAAGCGTGGTTGATTCACGCAAGAACTCCCTCTTACAAAATTCACAGCCATACTTTGCTGCCTTAATTGCCGAGGTCTCTTTCATATTGCTTAAGTTGTTCTTCAGTAATAGTTTCATTTAATGTCTCAATGTCTGTTAGTTTCATATTAGGAAACAATTCTGCTAATTTAAGTTTGCGTTTTTGATTAACTACAAACGCTTCACTTACTGCGTCAATATCATCACTATCTGCTCTAGGATATATCTTCTTGTAATACTCTTTAATATCTTTTAGTTTAGCTGCTGCTTGTAATTTACTTACCTTAGGGCTGATGTTAGGTATCCACTGATGGAATTGTTTACCTGAGCCCGGGCTACTAGCACACATCATCAACCATTGTAGTTTAGGATGCTTTTGAATATTCTCATTGAACAGATACTTGTTCGCATACTCTGCTGTACTCATTACATAATAACGACTTAATCCCTCACTACCTTTAATAGCACTTAGCCATTGTATCATTGTAAACGGGACAAACTTTTTTTGTTGTTCGGGTGATAGTCTATCAAAGAAATCATAATCTTTCTTATCTAATGCGGCAAGGACCTCAAACAAGTCTAAATCTTGTTTGTCAAATTTTTCATCAACGGGTACTGCTACTTTTCTTGTTGCCATTAGAATGCCTGACTATAATCTATTATCTCACAGTTACGACTAATTTCTTTTACAAAATATACACATTCGGGTTTAGGCCCATCATTCAACGGTACACACAGAAACTGCCCGTTCTTTAATCGGGGAGCATACCATGTTACATCGTGGTATATATCTACAATCTCAATAGGTAGAAAGGTAGGACTAAAACTAGTTAACGGATTAAACTCAAACGCATTAAATCCTCTATCATTGATACTTGTTAGTGGCAATGTTTCTAAATCGCCATGCTCTTTTTCACCAATCAATATTTGCCAATCCACTGGCATTTTAATTGTGTGTTTACCAATCTTCAATACAAGTGCCGGGGCATTAAAACTTTCTAAAAAGATTAATGGTATATAATGATAATCTACATTGCTTGGATTACTGTTGTCCAATATTGCAAATCGTAAATCATCTATCTCCTCTGGCAATGTCTCTAAGTTATAGTATTCGTTATCTAGGGTCAAAATTCTCATAGTGTTATTGTATCATTTATATGTAAGTTTTTCAACATCAAATGGATAGTTTGCTTCTTTATAAAATGCTTTTCTTTGTGTAAGATGCCGTTTTGCAAACTTACAATTACTTGTGATATCCCAAATCTGAACAAAGTTCTTATCTTCAGCTTTACGAATACCACGACCGATACTTTGTATTACCCGAACAAAACTCTTACCCGGTTCAATAAGAACAAGATTAAAGATTCGGGGAATGTTAATACCAACTGCTGCTACACCATATGTAGCGATAATGATTTTGTTAGTTGCTGTAGCAACCTCATCATATTGTTCTTTGCGTTCATCCATACCGGTATTACCTGATACAAATACAACATCATATTCTGTTTTAAAATTACGTAGTAGTTCGGCTAACCTATTATGTAGTTCTTTACCTGCTGCTACTCTATCAACTAATATCAATGTGTTGCCACTATTCTTAATCACATCGACCAATTGAGTAATTTTATTTAATCGTTTATCATCTTCAAGTAAATGTTTTAGTTCAGATTGGTAATTACTAAACTCAACACCATCTTGTAGTTGTACAATGTTTACATGACATTGTGCCAATACCCCTCTATCTTGTAATTCGCTAGCAGATAATTTGTTGATAACATTGCCAAGACTAATAAAGATGGCTTGACTTGCGAATTTTTCTTTAGGTATAGTTCCAGTCAATCCCCAACGAATTGGGATGTTACTCATTACGCCAGTAAGCAATTCTTTTAGTGCGTCGGCTTTGGCCATGTGAACCTCATCTACCATGACACAAACTACACCTTCTAAGAAGTCACCAATCTCAACTTCTGCTTCACCTGCTTTTGTTTTCTTAAGCATATTGTTAAGGCTTTGCCATGTACAGATTGTATGCGTCTTATTGTATTCTTTTCTATCACCAAAGTACACACCAACATCTAATCCTAGATTAATGTAATCTGCTTCGGTTTGTGTTACAAGACTTTTGTTTGGGACGATAACAATACTGCGTCCGTAACTTTCAATAGACCAACTCAATGCTGCTGTGATTAATGTCTTACCTGCTCCCGTAGCAATTTCTTGTAGTGATTGTGGATTCTTTAAAAACTCATTAATGATTGATATTTGATAGTCACGCAATACAACTGGTTGTCCTGCAATTGGATGACCTTCGGGCCAATTCTTGTGTTTGAACGTATCCTCGGACACTTCAACAAAATTGAATGTTGTACTATATGTACGAAGGTCCTCTAGTTCAATATCATAGTCTCGGCTGTCTATGAAGGGTAGTATTTCGGGTAGTAGATTGACATAACTACTGCCACCGAGACTAAAGAAACTAACCTTACCATTCCATCTACCTAGACGGACCGCGGGAAGATACCTTGCACCGGGCACTTCGTACTCAAACATTTTTACTAGGGATTTACGTTCAGTCAATTCTAGACCTTCAATCTTTACATTGACTTCATCCCTGACGATTATTTTACATTGTTTCATAATTAGTACTTAGTATAACATAAACTAATTAGCAATTGCAAACATAAAGGCAAAAAAAGGGGAACAATTGTTCCCCTATAAAACTTATATTTTAATTAAGCATTCTTCATGCAAGTAGTACGTGCAAGATTTTTCCAGTTTGCTGGGCTGATCTTAACTAGATCGGCAATTTTCAAACACATACGCAAACTCATTTCACGCAGTTTGCCGTGATTTTCCCACATGAAATCTAGAATTTCAGTAGATTGGGTTTCTTCAAAGTTGTAATCAACAAACAACCCACCATCAGCATCACGATGGACCTGCTTGATACGCAACATTTTGTCACGCTCACTATTAATAGTGAGGTCCAGAAAGTGACAACGACTTTGTAGTGCTTCCAAGTGATCTTGCAATTTCTTGCTTTTCACGTTTTCAAACTTCAAGTTAGTGATAAAGATAGCACTACCATTAAAGTTGAATTGATTCGGGATACCTTCTTCACGTAGCAAACGACTGTCACTATTCCAGCAAATCTTGCGAGTCTTGCCACTATCCAATGCTGCTTTCAGAATGTTCAAAGCCAATTCATCAGCAAACACACTGTCGCAGTCATCAAAAATCAACACATTTTTTGTGTCAGAATATTTGTACAACTGTGTGTACAAACCTAGTGCAGTCATAGCACCTTTAACAACATTGAAACGAACACGCTTGCCGGCAATCTTGTCAAACATGCTTGACTTTTCCATTTGCTTTTCAACGCCATGTGACTTACCAACTCCGGGAGGACCTGACACAATCATAGCACGAATGTCACCGCTGATACAAGCACTTGCCATTTCATCAAGAATGCCGAAACGTAGTGCAATGCGGTCCATTGCCTCTACTTCAGTTTCTTTGGACACTTCTGCCTTGACTTTAAACTCTACTGTATTATCTGCCACTGTCTCTCCATTCAAAAATTCAATATCCTCAATGCTTTCTACATTGACACGGACCTGAGGTCCACCCATTGCAAACTGTCCGTCATTTTTAACAGTAACAAATCCACCCTTCTTACCAACTTGATAACCCTTAACTAGTGTAAACACTTCATTAGCAACAGGGTTATTACGATAAGAACCAGAGAAAATGCGAATTGTTGACATAGATAAATTCCTTTAGTTAACTGATTAAGACTATATTATATACTAAAACCCATTTATTGTCAATAGTCGGTGAACCCTAGATTGTACATAGCACTACGAAATGGTTCCGGGCTCTTAGGATCGGCCCACATATAAACATCGTTCCGAACTTCTTCGGAAGTTTTGAATTCAAACAATTTGTAAATCTCATAGTTTGTGGACACTTCACATTGCTGGATGAATTGTGCAAGAGTAGTAATCATTTTTGATTCCTTTAATTAAGTGAATAAGCCGTTATGATACACGAAAATCCATTTAATGTCAAATTATTTTTTAACCGGAACGCCAGTCATTTGTACGCAGGCGGCTTTCATATTTTGCTGCTTAAATTCCTGTGCTACTTTAGCACAAGTTTCCTGTTGTTCAAACTGGCCCACATACATGACACTGGTAGATGACAATCCTGCACCGATTAGAACGATAGTCCAAAACATATTATGCCTTCAAAATGTTAACAATACGCTGATGGATGATATCCATTTCATCCCGCTCAACATAAAAGTCCGTAGTCGGGTCATAGTACATGCCTTCTTTAGTATCGTAATACAGGACACGTCCGGAGAAGTTGAAAGGACCTTCTAGCCCCTTACGCGGACCGTACTTGGTACGCATTTCATCCATCTGATGTTTGTCTGCGATAACTTTGTAGCCCATATAAAACTCCTGTTGTTGACTGAATAAGACTCTATTATATACCCAAAACCATTTAATGTCAAGCCCTATATGTAGCGTATCCGCGGATTTTGCTCTGCTTATTAGCGTGGCTTTCGTTGAATTTGATCTCATATCCACGGTCACGCAAAGCGACCACTAGTACTGACAAATCACAATCTTCTTCCAAAAAAGCATTGGTACCATTTTGGTAGCTGTATGTAGAGATTTTATCTGCGATACCAAGACTGACCAACTTTGCTTTGGGGAAGCGGGCCCATGCATGACCCGGGTCACCGAACACTTTGATAGAGATTTTTTTAGCCATTTTCTAAGTCCTTTAATTAACTGTCTAAGATTGTATTATATACCCAAAGCCAATTATTGTCAACTTTGGGTATGTTGTATTTTTACAACACTTGGGCAACTGAAAAGTTGTTCAATTTTGTAATGTTTTCAATATGAGAATCAATTACAGATTGCTCAGTAGAGAGCGGCAATTCTCTAAAGTATAATGTTTTGCCTAGCATTACTTTATCTTTTGCGTTTCGCTTAGTGTGATCACTAGCAGCAATTAGCAAACAAATTTCTTCATTGCTATAGGGCTTCTTTTTGACAGACACTTTGAAATACAGTACAGACAATGCAACAGAATTGAATTTCATAAACACCTTTCAACTGAATAAGTGTTCATTTTATACCCAAATCCATTTAATGTCAAGTTTTGAGATTACGCAACCTTACGAAAATAATGATAGGGCAGGCCCAGATCATAACACAAATATTCCCAGTCACCGTTAGCATTGCTAGCATCCATGATCCAGCGCAATGCTGTTTCCCGATCACGGGCACCCATGCAAATAGTGTTGGTTACATGCTGTTCAAACCTATCGATAGCCTCAGTTTCGGCCGCTTTACGTGCAATGTCCTCTTGCTTGATGATTTCACCGAGCAACTGGAACTCAGCATCAAAGTCCGCAAGGGTCCACGTAGAGGTGTCAACACCGCGGGGACGAACACCGTAAGCGTCCTTGTACATATCCCAATATTGACATTGGGCCTGCTCCAAGTCAGACATTTGTTCCCAAGTAGTGAATTCAGACATATTTGCTCCGTTGATTAACTGTTTAAGTCTCTATTATATACCCAAAACCATTTAATGTCAATCTCTTTTCATTACATATTCAAACAAAATCCACTTAGCACGATTCAGACATTGACGGGCATCTTCAGCCCGCATATAGTCAACATCACCGTACTCGGTATTGACCATTTCTTGGGCGTCACTCATGAGGCTAGCAATCATCATAGCAGGACCGGACAGTTTGAAAGTGATGCTAGATTCCACAGACTCACGCATACCTGCTACGGTCACGCCATACATACGAACTTCACGCTTTTCTTTGTCTGTCAAACGGTCGTAAACTTGTGTCATAACTAGCTCCTTTAATCAATCTAAGCCTCTATTATAGACCCAAAACCATTTAATGTCAACCAAAATTTTATCTATGGCCATAAGCAAAAACCCCCGATTCCGGGGGTTTTATTATGCTAATTTCCACTTAATCAATTTATAATGGGAAATACTATCCCTATTGCTAAATCTAATTACAGTATCAAGTGTTATTTCGTGAAACTTGCCCCTATCATAAAAGTAATCCCACAAGTGCATCAATTCATTATTTGAATCAATTTCAATTTTGTAAGGTTTATTTTCTTCGTCCTTCAACCAATACTCTACAAATCTTCTACTTTTGCGTTTTACTGTAAATTTCTTTACTGGATTAAGTGTTTTTATTGTAGATGACGCAATTTGTGATCCTTCAAATCTAGTATCTAATTCTAAAAACATTTCATCTAGCCCAACATCATACTCATAGAATTCAGGTAAACGATACACCAATGGCATCATTTCTTCTTTAACTACTTTACAATCACCATGGATGAATGTGTTCAAATCTTTTCTATAACTAGTTAGTTGTTGACCTTTTAAGGTAAACATCATAAGTTTCTTACTGTAATAGTCACGGATAACATTAGCCTTATCTCTATCTTCCTGAATTATTTCTTTGAATAAAACTTCATCAGTAAGTTTAGTTGGTCTGTTACTAGGATTTATTATGTTACTAATACCATGACTTATTAATGGACGCAACCTATGCCAAGTAACACTCAATGCTAAAATATCCTCAGTGGTTTCAAACACCTCATATTTCTTAACATTTTTATTACCAAATATATCCCAATCATTACTTGTACCATTCAATCCACTAAGTGTAAGTGAAGTTAATGGTTGAATGTTACCCATTGTGATTGTATGGTGATTACCGTTAGCACCGGCAATAACACCAGATGATTTAAGGTTTCTTGCTGCGATTTGATTTAATATATTTGAATTAGCCAATTGTAATATCTTCCATTCCACTTGTGCGTAACCGCACGATATGACCCATCTGCCACTGTTTGGCCTCTAAGCCCTTCATTATACCAAGCCAACGATTTCTAAGATAAGCGACTTCATTAATCAATACTTCCATATCAATTACTTCATCTTCGCCTTCAGCATACTTTTCAGCATCACGGCTTGTCAATGCTCTATTATACGCTTCTAAATATTTTTGAAAATGAGTTCGGCGAATCTTCTTTAATCTAATATTGAGCAAGTTAAGTACCGCTTCTACTTCTTGTAATTGATTGAATCTATGTTCGGTGACACCAGGAATAGCAGCAATGTTCTTTTCAACATTGCCGTATACCTTTACTTCACGTTTTGCTTGTTCTAACTCAGATTCAAAGTGCTGAATGAAATCAGGGATTACACCTAAATTCACTGATACTCTTGTATACCAATTTGACATTTAATCCCATTCGTCTAAATCTTCTTCTTCAAATTCTTCGTAATCATCTTCTTGGAAATGTTCTTCAGCGTAACCTTTTAATGCTTTAGTAATATCTTTGTCCTTGAAGGCATCTTTGATATCATCTATCTCATAATTATTATCAATTAAAAAATTGACAAGTGTATCTGCCGCATCATCACGTTCACTTAAATCAATATGCTCACGTAATGCATCCCAAACTTCTGATATAACGTCTAAACTCATTCTGTAACTTCCTCCGTAGATGTTACATTACTTATCACACTTTTAGTTTTTCCAGTATATTCAAGCATCACCTTGTCAAGTATTCCGTCTTTGTTGGCTTCCCAACCCTTACGAAACGCTTTAAGAATTTCACCATCTTCAGTTACATAAACTAAACTGTTGCCTTCTTTTTTCAATGCATTAGACTTCTCAAGCATATCAGTTAAGCCACTATAAGGACTCATGCCTGTTTCATACGGAATCTTAACTTGAATACTTTCAAAAGGTTTCGCATAGCGAGTTTTCATAATCTTACAAGCAGCACGAATACCATTTACTTCACTAACCTTGTTACCATCTTCATCCTCTTTGAGTTTGAGTTTCTTCATAGCAACTACGATTGAACTTGCGTAAACAAATCCCTGACCACCACTGATTTTATCATCTGGGTCAAACATATCTTGACTTGCGTATGTGTGATTAGTAGCAACCAATCCTACATTGTGACTACCAAACATATTAACACAATTACGAACAAGTGCTGTTAGTGCTTTAGGCTTACGACCCATATCACCTTTCATATCACCTGCTTCAAACTGATTAACGTCAGTTGGAGTCAATAGCATACCAAGACTGTCAATGACAAACAATACTTTTGGTTTATCATCTTCTGCCATTAGTTTGTATGACTTCATAAATTCTGATATAGTCTTACCCACATCATCAATCATAGCCATGTTTAGTTTAAGCAATTTAGTTTCGCTTGTATCTACACCCAATGCGTGTAGCCATTTTTCATCTAAGGCGTTTTCGCTATCAATTAAGACAACGTAGATTCCTTGTTGTTGTGCGTGTCTGACGAGGTTTCCTGAGCAGATGAATGATTTTCCTGATCCAGACTCTCCGGCAAAGACAGTAACTTTACCAAGAGGAACGCCTTTATTAAAATCCCCGCTAATGAGATAATTAAGTCCATAATTTCCTGTACTGATCCAATCTGTTGGATCGTTATATCCTATGCTAAGTCCTTCAATTGACTTAGTAATTTCTTTTCTAAATTTCGATACGTCAAATGGTTTTGCCATTGATAATCTCTCTTTCTTTGTTATCGGTTATTTGTACCATTAAGATACATTCTATCAGAATATGATATTTTATCAAGTATATCGGGACATTTTTCTGCAATTGAATCAATTTCCCAATCTTGCGGATAGTGACGTAGTGCGGCTCTTGCGCGGTCTCTGATTAAACTAGGTACACGTGGTGTACGTCCAGGATCACACAACTCCTCTAATAATTTTTTGCCTTGCTTTAAGGCACGATATCTTTCGTCTGGTAATGTCATAGTGTTCTCCTAAGATAGGGGCCGTAGCCCCTATTTAGATTAAGACTTGTTTTGTCTAGCACGAATCATTGCTAGAATGTCTTGTGCTTTATCACTTGACGGAGCCGCTGTAGGAACTACAACTGGACTAGTGAAAGATGCTTCTGCTGCCGCAACATCATCTTCCCAAGCGGGTAGACCTGCGGGTGCTGCTGGTGCAGTGCGAGTTGGCAAGGGCGCTGCTTCAGTTTGTGAACCAGCTGGAGCATCTAAGCCCCATGGACGATAGTATTGTCCCCAACGTTCGTTGTCGTATGGTTGACCATCTACTGATGCTTCAAACATTTCTTTCAAAATACGCAATTCAGCTTCACCTGGCTTCTTCGGTAAAAATGTACTAAGGTCAAACAATCCATGTGCCTCGATTGCTGTTTGTTCAACCTCAGTCAATGCTGTTTCTCTACGTGCCCAGTTACTTGTACTGTAATCAGCATAGCCACCTTTGCTAGACTTCTTAATATTGAAGTCAAGACCACGTGTATAATCTGTAGGCAATTCCATGATTTCAGGATCAAGTAATCCACTCTTAACGATTGGGATAATTTGTGGGCTGATAACGAATCTACGAATTGGATTCGCAGGAGTCTTGTCATCACCAAGTGGGTTCTGACGTACAAAGCCTTGAAAGATGTAACTACGCTTCTTCCAATATTTGTTTGCCATTTCTTTCAATGTCTCATCTTTGTACCAAGGGCGAACCTCAGCCAAAATAGGACAAGTTGAACCATCGTTATACATTTCAACGCAAGGTACTTGAACAACAACCTGTTTCATTTCAGGATGTCCTTTAACTCCATTGAATGGAAGTTTAATGATTTGTTTTTCTACCCAGAAGAATTCGTTCTTTGTGTCGCCATCGGGCAAGAAACGAATTGCGGCTGTTGTGCCTTCGTCCATATTCCAGTGGGGGTAGATAGAATTATCTGATTGAGTGTTAGAACTCTTTGTTGTTGACTTATTGTCTTGCGCTGCGATACGTGCGCGGATTTCTGCTAATGATGCCATAATAATATTTCCTTATAAATTTGAGATGGTCTCGTTTTTAATTCGCTACTTCACTATGAAGTAACTAACACGATGAGTAAGTATAGCACTACTTTCTCAACCTGTCAATGTATTTATGCCAGATGTGGTAAACCTCACCTTTTAAGTGAGGTTTATTTACCCTTTTTATTTTCTAATGATTCTTAGAATAGCGTCTAGGTCCTCTTGACCTTCACGCATTTGTTGTCCGATATCATTGTCCATACCTTGTTTAACTTGATGGCCGCCGGCAAACATTGCTAATGCACCCAATACAACTAACATTGATACTAGTACCAAAGCATTTTTACCATTAGGGTCATTCATCATCTGTGTTAAATCTGGTTTACCCATAGCAATATATGCTCTCATCATAATGTCGGCAGCACCTGCTAATAGACCGCCGCCTGCACTAGCAGCCACAGCGCCGCCGATTTTTTGACCCCAACCTTCAGCTACAGCTTGTTGTCCGCCAACTGCTTGTTGAATGTTTGCAACTAAATCTTTACCATTTGCACTATGTTGTAATGCTTGAGTCAATTCTGCTTTCTTGGATTGTGCCATTTGAATATATTTTTGTATTCCTGGCATTGCTTTAATTTTAGCAATCATACTGTTCAATGAATCCATGAGACTTTCATTTAATTGGATGCTTTCTTTCACATTTTTCTTGCTAATGATTCTTAGAATAGCATCAAAATCTTCTTGCCCTTCTTTTACATTACCCTTTTCTTTTTGTCTCTGTTCTAATTCTTTGCCGTATGTGTCTACTTTCTTACGGAATTCCTTTTCCTGTTCTGGAGTAGTTTCACCCTTATGAGTTGATTTACGGGCATCATATTCACCAGTGTCTACTTCATGTAATGTATTGCCAAGATCGGTATCTTTCATACTTGGTTCATGTTTTGGTTTCTCTAATCTCTTTAACATCTTTGATATCTTGTCATGGATGTTATCAATCTTATCATTTTCAAAATCATGTTCAAATTCGTTAGCACCAGGATTGCGGCCGCGCATGGCATGTTGAGTATGTTCACCTTCTTCAAGTTCATCATCAAGCGCAGCCGAATAAGCCATATGCACAAAATCTTCAGTGTCTGGATGATTACCACCTATGATCCAATCCATGCCACCACTGTTAGATTGAGGATATATAGTAGCAATTAATCCATTACCAAATTCTAAAACCCATGTATCATCTTCTCCGGGTGGTCCAAATGCAAATTCTAAATCTTCCTTAGATGTTCTTAATGAACCCTTGCCCGTTGTTTTATGTGCCTTACTAGGATCATCACTGATGTTCATCACTTCAGTTGGATCAAATTTATCTAAATAACGTTTATCGTTTTTGGATCTACCAAACATACCCTCATCTTCTTCAGTTGTAACTGCTTGGCTAGCTTGGTTGATAAAGTTTTCATTAGCACCGACTAGTTTACCAATGTTATTGTTTTTAACTTTCTCTGTTGGGCCTAATTGACCTACACGCTTTTGATTAGCATCAAGACCTTCTTCCGCCACACCTTGCTCTTCAGGTAATTGCCCCTTAGGACCTGCCATTGGTTTTGTTTTTAGTCTTTGCTTTGTATCTTGTTGATGTTGTGTTTTATAATGTGGTGATTCTACTTGGTCAAGGTCCATAAATCTGTCAAAATCATCAGCGGCACGATTTATTCCACGAGTTACTCCGCGGTTAGATAAGTTAGAATATTTGTTTTCTGAACTGCCTTCGTCAACTTCTTTTGCAGGTAATTTTTCATTACCTCTAGGATCGTTTCTAAATCTTTGTAAAGAAGCACCTGGAGTAATAGCTTCTTCCATTTCTACACCCTCACGAGTTGCTTGTGCAATGGGTTCAAGGCTTGGGTGAAATAATTGATGAGCCTTATCTGCTATTTGCATTATCATTTTAGGATCAGTCACTGTTCCACCAGCAAGATTCTTCATTAGGTAGTCGTAGCACTGGATAAGACGCGGTTCTTCACTTTGTTCAATTCCATCTTTTAAATTCTTCAACGATGCAATCTGATGACGGGTGTCCCTACCGTCTCTAGCATATATGTATAGCATACGAATATTGAATAGCAAATCTGTGCCGTAGCTGTGTGAACCATCGACGGTTGGATCGTACTTGGCCTCTGTCTTTAAACTGCGATCTTCAGGAATGCCACCTGGATTATTACTTGTTAGACTTTCTTCTTCAACTAAACTATCAGCCCACTCTGCTAACTTGTTCATTTCTTTATCAACTATTGATTCAGAAACTTTTTTATGTATTCTATTCAATATTGGCATTACGCTTTCAATGCGTGGATCTAATGTCTCTTGTACAAACAATTCGTTTAGATTGTTTTCTTCAGTTCCATCTTCCATCAAAGGTGGAGTCCAACTTTCAAAATAAGCGTTATATCCACGCTTACCAGTCATACGGCTTAATGATTCACGTAGACTTTGATAGTGTTCTAGTCCTTCGTTAACTAATGCTTGTGCTGATTCATTGAATTGTCCATTACGTGTAGCACGGACAAATCCAGCCATCTTTTGATATTCTTCACAAAGATTACCAATATGACTCCAACGGTCATCATTGACTTTGCCACCTTCAGCAATATGTCTAGCATAGACACGGGCAATACCAGGCTTCTTAGTATCAAGTAAATAGCGTTCACCGTCTTGATTCTCTAAGAAAATTCTATTGATATTACGATAGCGTTGTTCACCTTCTTCAATGACACGGCTATGTTCAATAACAATCTTTACGCTAGGTACAGCATCACTATAACTGCGACTCTTGCCCATTGGGTAGTAACCCTCTGCTATTTTATCTTTGTTTCTCATATGGTTCCTTCTTGCCATGTCATCTCCGACTCGGTCTTTGTTTTGTGTTTTGAATCCTCTTAGGCCCTTGGTCATTCTCCAAGAACTTAATTGATGTAGTAACCCACTCCATGTGTCATCATAATCTAATCCAGGTGTTTTGTCGCCGGGACTATCGGATACGTCATCGCCAAAATAGACAGTCAGTACACGTTCATCATCTAATGTAACATAAACAGTTCCGTAATCTTCTCCGTCTTTAGTGAATTCAAACTTGAAAATATCTGCTTCTTCTGGAACAGGAGTGGCTTTGCCCTCAGCATCCAGGGGTTTTGGTTTATATTTAGACAATAATCTAAACAATTCGCGGTTTAGTGATTCTGTATTCGTAGGCATAATGTATTTATCTTAAACTCAACTTAGCACGGCAAAGAAGGGCAAGGGTGCAATAAATTCCTCGTGGTCCTTGACATAACTATCTAATTCAAAGTGATATGACCCTAATTCTTGAATCATTCTGACATTTAATAAGCTGGCCATAATTAAATCATCTGTATCACCGATCTTGGCAGCATAACTACCCGCATGTGCTACAAACGCTTTCAACTCGCTGATAAGACTACGACTATTAATGGTTAGTTTCTTGCTTTCTAGTAATGTCTTAAACTTGGCGCAAGCGGTTAATTTACTCTTGTTTGTAGTATTAAAGCCCTTACGCTTCTTGCCCGGTTCGCTAATGAATGTTCCGGGGATATTGTTCTCTCCATATTCGTTTAATGACACTAATGAGGCCTCACCGATACTGTTATTCTCTACAGAATAATATAAATTGTTTGGTTCACCTGTACATTCAACTATGTATTTGTTTATTTGTGCAATAAGTTTAATCTGTGTTGGGATATCAGTTTTGTTGTGTTTCCACTCACCAATCTGTGTAACAGTATTTGCTTCAAAGATTTGTATTGCCGCTGGATCACTACCTGTACCAAGACTTGGATCTAATGATACTGTATAGATACTGCCCTTTTTTGGCTTCTGATACCAACGAACTTGTCCCATACGACTAACTGGTTCTATTCCTTCTAACATTAATAATGTATTAGGATTAATAAGTGTTTCATCAGCGATAATGAATTCGCAACCAATCTCTCGGTTGAAACGATCCTCACCAAGCTGTGCTTTCATTTCATCAGCCCACTTCTGATCTCTACCTGGTTGTTCATGCCACTCTGCTCTATATGCTCTAAAGCCATTGATACCTAATTCAGTTGTGTTACCAAATTCATCTTCAGTTTTGTTAGCACCTTTCCAGATGAAGGCAAACTGATCTTCGTCACTGTTTGGTGTACTTGTGATAATAGCTTTACCACCAGTACTTAATGTTGGAGTAATAGCTGTCCAGAATTCTTTAGCGATACTTGGTCTAACGAACGCAAACTCGTCAAGGTATAGTAGTGTAATACTCATACCACGACCTGTGTTTTCAGTTGTAGTTGCACTTACAATACGACTACCATTCTCAAAGTCCAATGAGCCTTTGTTATATGTTGTTACACCTGCTTTGATATAGTCTGGACAGTTTTCATATGCGTAACGAACACGCTGCATGATCTCTTGTGCGCCCGTGTACTTATGTGCTGCGATAAGAATCGTACTGTCTGGTTTGAACATGGCATACCAGAGTAAGTATCCGGCTGCGCTTGTTGATTTACCTGACTGTCGTGGCATCAAGCTAATACTATAGCGATAGTTATGATAAGTTTCTATTAATCGTTTTTGATATCCGTATGGATGATATACTAAGCTGCCCATGGTAGGGTGTTGTATCATAAAGAAGTTATCCATGAAGTATAGATAACCTGTGTCTGGGTCACAGCACTTTATAAAGTCCTGTAATTCCTTATCATTCTTAAATTTCGTCTTTGTATAGGGATTCTTTACTAACGAAGGTCCTGCATTATTGGTTGCCATAAATGTATTTATTACGGTAACTACTAGTTTTTAGAAAACGGATCTTCACCTGTAAGATGTGTTTTAGCAAACATAACTCTAAACCATTCTTTGTCACCTGGCTTGATATTATTCTCACGCATATATTGTTGTTTCTTTTGCGCTAATTCATGTAATAGTGTATATGAATATTCACCAGTGACTTGTCCAGACCCACTCAATTGTTTTAGTTCATCTAATGTCATATCCTTCTCAGGGAGTTTAATGCCTCTGAGTTTGGCATAACCGTTTTGAATTTTTGCTTGTTTAAATGGATCGAACATAAAAAAATACTCACATGTAGTGAGTATTTATTGTTTTACTTGATATCTAAAGGTCGTTGCTTAGTAGCAACGATGCAATAGAATTTCTCTTTTGCTTTAAGATTAGGTTCCCCTGGGTTCTCCTGATCAGGGAATTCAACATCAAATTCAAAATTATCGAATTTATCAATGTTAAATCCAGTTCTAACAATCAATGCTGCTAGTTGAGTTTGCCCCAAAATACTGTAATGATTTAAGTTATCTTCATGGCGTCTTTCACAATCAGGTTGCGGGACTTCAATGTAAATCTTGCCACCCTGCTTTAATATACGATTATATTCCATTAAACTAAAGATAGGATATGGACTATGTTCTAATGCATGACGCAAGAATATCATATCTACTGATTCATCATAGTAACCTTCACTTTGCGGGATGAAAGTTAAATCATACTTTTTAATTGTATGCCCTTTATCTTCACAGATTTTTATATCACCTGGGCTTAATGTTACCCCAGTTAAATCAGTATAACCTCTAGATTTCATCTCGTCTAAGAAATAGCCCGGGCCGCAGCCTAAATCTAAGATTTTAGCATCTTTGGGAATTTCAAGTGGGTCAATGTATTGTTTAACTACAGTTTCGGTTAACCCCTTGTGTAGTTCGCTATCACCTTCTTCATAGATATGAGCGGTGTATAACCATTCGTTGTAAAATTTAAGTTTAATTAAATCTAGTGTTTTGTTAATATCGATTAGCATCAAGAATCCTATAATTTGATATAATTACTTATTCTAGGATTTGATGTTCTGATTATTTTCTTTTGTAACCTTTAAATGGTTTATGTGGACTTACTTTGTTTGTGTCATCAGGCTCAGAACGGTCATCACTTAGTGCAGATTCAATTGGAGTACCAATTGATTTATATGCATGATGTAACATATCATGTTCTACTTTAGTATACGGTGCAGCCATATTGTTTCTACCGATCCAACTTTCTTCTTTCGGTTCATGGCTCATAGTTTTGCCATCACTACTGGCTACAGCCATCATAGCACGATTTAAATCATAAATTCTATCAGCGGTTCCTGCAAATTTATGTATCATACCCATTGCAGATTCTTGATGTGGATGTAGTTTTCCTTTAGAACCGTTATTAGATCCGGCACCGCCTTCAACTATAAATTCATTTGCTCTCATTTTCTTTTATATCCCTTAAAGGCGTTAAGTGGGCTAATTATACCAGTATCACTTGTTTCTTCACTCTTTTCAGATGTAACTAATTCTTTACCACTAAGACCCATTTCACCTAATGCAAAATCAATATCTTCTGCGGTTCCTGGATTCATATAACCTGACACAATTTGATTTTCTCCCCAAACTGAATCTTTGCTCACTCTAGGTATATCTCCATTACGTGCTGCTTTTGCCCCCGCTAATGCTACGGAAAATCTATATTGTAAATATGCATTTTGATTTTGTAACTCTGGTATTACCCAGGTAGCCGGCAACGGATTAGCAATACGTTGAGGTAAATTGCTTTGTTCGGTTATAAATTCTTTTGCTCTCATATTATACTATCGGTCTCGGTTTGCATATCCAAATAATTTTCTGTTTCCATGATACTATCAGGATAATCATTTAATTGAATATTCAATCCTGGAACAGGTTCTCCAATCCAGGTAACCTGTGATGAGATAAAGTGAAATAACGTAGCAGCATTATCTGTCAATGGAGTAACTAATATACGAACATTTGAATCAAAAACATCCATATCATATTGTGTAAGGTAATTACCGTTAAACATTGTACTGTGACCATTCCATCTTACGCCGTCTAAGTCATTAAGTATACTGGCATTTAACGTAATGTTTTGACTATCCATGTTATCTACGTTTTGAGAATTAATTTGAAATGTTGCCTGTGTAAATGCATTTGCAGGGGTTTCATATATAACTTGAGAGGTGTTTCCCACTGTGTACGCATTGCTAGTAAAAAACCCTGTACCGTATAATTGTGAAAAATTATTGTTAATCTTCTCAAAGGCTGTACGTAACGGATCACCTTCCCCATCGTTGGGTTGTGCACCTATATTGATTATTTCTTGGGTCATCTCTATATCCTAAACTATAGTGTATTTATCAGTTTAGTCAGAATTGACCTGCTCAAAAATCTTCTTCTGTTCTGTATACCACTCTAGTATTGCTTCTAATTGAGCCGCACATTCGTGTCTTGTAGCGTAGTTTTTTGCTACAACTTCCATTAAGTTGCTTAATGTTGTAGTTTTACCCTCAATAGTTTGTAAAGGTTTGCAGGTTTGTGTCAGTGGTTCCGGCAATTCAGGGAACTTTTGCTGCACAGGAACTACTGTGCTACAGGCTGACAAAAAGATTACCGATAATAGTAGTAGTTTTTTCATTTTCTTGGGGCCAATATCATCGGTGGGGTAGCCAATTGATTATGTAAATCAGTAGGAACTTCTATCTGTTTCTTTAATAAGGTTGGGTCATTCTTTGCTGCTGCGTTGTGAGTAGTGATAACTATCTCTGGGATTTCGCAGATATTGTTATATTTGACAATTTCCCTGTCAATAAATTGCACTATGTCATCACCCTTTTCTTTGATTACTTGCTTCTTGGTAAGTATCTTGGTAACAACTTCTGTGTTTACTTTCTGTGATTCAGTCTCAGCTTTAGCAACTTTAGCTTCCATTTCTTTGACTTTAAGCTGCCAAACTGCTTGGTCAGCTAATCCGCCCTCTAAGAATAAACCAAAACTTAATACTAAAATACTGATAATCTGTATAGGGAGTTTATATGTAGCAATAAAAGGGATAAAACCTAGAACAAATCCAGCGATAGTTCCTACAACTCCGACAGTAAAGATGATATGAGTTACGAAATCAGGAAGATATGATAGAATCCACATTCATATATTTATCTTTATTGAAGTATGGATCATTAATTAACCACTCATAATATTTCTGAAATCCTTCAGCTACATCAACTTTAGGATCATACCCAAAGTCTCTACGTGCAGCATCAATGTTCAATGCTCCCCGTGATGGGAAATCACTGTCCTTGGGATACACAGATAGTGTACCACCACCTGCTAATTTTAGTGCCATCTGTGCAGCTTCTAATAATGTAACGCTATGGCTCTTTGTAATATTGTATGTTTTGTTCTCGGTGTTATCGCTTAGTGTAGCCGCAACAATTCCATCAGCAGCGTCATCAACATAAGTAAAGTCTAGTGTTTCTTTTTCACCGTTTACTTTTATTGCGTCACCTCGCATTGCTGTAAGTAAGAATTTACTGATAACTCTATCTTCTACATCTAATGGACCGTATACTGCACTTGGACGAATAATAGTATGTACAAGATTGGTTTTGCGAGAATAATCACGCACTAGCCACTCACCTGCTAATTTCATAATGCCATACTGACCTTGCGGTTTACAAATAGCATCTTCTTTTACATCGTCTGTAAAGTCTCCGTATACCATTGAACTACTAAGATATATAAATTTACGGACTTCGTACTTATTAGATAATTCTAATAAATTTAGTAACCCTTCACTCATTGTACGACTGCCCAATGCTGGATTACTATTAACTACTTTCTGCCTAGGAAAGCTAGCCATGTGAATAACAATTTCGGGTTCTTCAATATGAAGGACATTATCCATTTCCCCAACATCTGCAATATCTTTGTTATAGATAAAACTTAAGGTGTTAATAAATTTATCATTAACAACTTTCTTTTCTCGTTCGCTTATAAGATAATCAATTTCACTTTGAGGTATAATACCATAATTAGTTTTGTTATCAACAATTGATACTTGATGTCCCAAATCTTGTAATCGTGTGACTACGTTATGTCCAATAAGTCCAAGTCCACCTGTTATTAATATATTCATTTATACTTTAAACTCCAAAATACGTAATCTTTTGATTTTAAAAAGGCATGGATGGTGTATGAATAACCATATATCATTGGATCGTGATATCTTTTCCAAATTGGAGCCGGCTTACTATTTTTCATAAGCCATTGTCCTTCTTCTGTTTGTTGCCATTTCCAAATTGGTTCAGCAACATACAAATCAGGATCTTCTACATCACCCATCTTAATGGTGTGTACTACGCATTCAATTGTATCTGGTTCTAGTGTCATACTGCCATATCTGCTTTAATAGCAGTATAGCACTTGTAATCAACTAACTCAATATCTTCGGGTAAGAAATCATCTATGTTTTTTATAGATTGATTAATCTTCAATGTGGGCAACGGTAATGGTTCACGGCTTAATTGTTCTTTAACCTGCTCAACGTGATTGGTATAGATATGTGTATCACCTGTACTGATAACTAATTCAGCTACACCCAATCCACATACTTGTGCTATTAAATGAGTGAGTAACGCATAGCTAGCAATGTTAAAAGGTAACCCCAAGAAAACATCAACACTACGCTGATACATATGGCAAGATAGTTCTTTATTCTTGTTGACATAGAATTGGCATAATACATGACATGGTGGCAATGCCATTTGGTCTAACTCACCTGGGTTCCATGCAGTGAGTATATGTCTACGACCATTGGGGTCATTTTTAATACCCTCAATTAGATTTTTTAATTGGTCAATTTCTTTATGATGTATACTACCTTTGCGGTTGTATGTTGAGCCAAACTCATCCATAAAGACTTCGCTTTTATGTGATACAGGGGTAAGCCAATGTCTCCATTGTACTCCGTATACACGACCTAAGTCACCCTCAAACTTTGCTTTAGGTTTCCAGTAACTTGCTAATGCGTTTGGTGTCCATATAGTAACAACACCATCACGGGTACCATGTGTAAGTTCTGCTAATCTGCGTTCATCTCGGCTACCCTCAATGAACCAGATTAATTCTCCTACACACGCTTTCCAAGCAAGTTTTTTAGTTGTGACGGCTGGAAAACCCCTACGCAAATCAAAGCGAAGGTGACGTCCAAACACACTAATAGTCCCTGTGCCAGTTCTATCATCTTTTGTTTCTCCGTTTTCTAGAATATCTTTTAATAATTCTAAGTATTGTTTCATAGTCTATTCAATAGTTTATCTGTTTCAGGCTGTACAGTATCAGCAATGCTTTGGACGTTAAGAATAAATTCAACACCAACCACTGATTCATCTAATTCTTGCAATTTTCTACTGACAATATCCTCTATCTGATCTGGGTCTAATCCTTGAGTTAAAAACTTTTCAATGTTTATAGTATGTTGTTTTTTACCCTGTAGTTTGACTACTAATTTCTTAATAAACTCTACGGGTATTTTATTTTTCTCAACATCTTCAAGGATATGTTCCCACTTTTCGATGAAGTCTGGGCTCATTATGCACTAACTTTTGCTCTTGTTTTCTTTACCTTAGGTGCAGGTGTTGCTACTGGGGCTTCAACTACAACTGCTTTCTTAGATGCACGTGGCTTCTTCTCCATTACAGGAGGATCCATTGCTGCTGCTTGCTTTAATAGGTCTTGACTTTCAGCCATCAATCCTTTAGCCTCTGCTGCCATTCTAGCTGCTTGTTGACGCAAATTGTTTGCTAACATTTGATCGCCTAATGCATCATTGCCACTAGCCATCAATGGTGGTTGTTGAACCTTAGCATCACGGGTTTTGTTTTCACGTTGTCTACGTGCTACCTCTGCAGGAGTTTGCATTCCTCTGCTTTGATCAATATCAGCCATACGTTTAACTGCTTCTTCTCCTTGCTTCATCTCAGTTAAAATCTTATTAAGTTCATTTAACTTGATTTTAGTTTGAGGATTTGGGGTGACAATAATATTTTCTGTGTTTACTTTCTTTAGTAAACCTTCAGCATGTAATACTTGTAAGATAGGACGACCATCTAAACCCAATGTGCGGTTTAGTGCATCTGATAATGATTCAGAATGTTGCCCAATATCACTTTCAATACAACGGATCAATGGATCGTGAATGTGTTGATTTAGTGTTTCTGTATATGTTACAAGACACATGTGAGGTTCACCTGGAATCTCACGAAAAATGATAGCAACCTTACGATCACCTTGTTTACCGACATGTTTTAAAAAACTCATATTATTCTCCTAGAGTGCATAGATATTTAATATCTATTATACTCAATGAAATATTTTCTATAAGTATTATTTGGTCAATGAATCAAGCAATTTATATTGCTCATATGCTTGCACAACCGCAGGTGTTGTGTTACGATTTTTAGGAGATACTTCTACCCAAACATCATCTCTCAAATCAGGATGTATAAATTGATTACCCAAACCTACAAAGTTTCTAGGCTGATGAATCTTACCGCCTTTATACAATCTACTAGCAAGTTCTTCTACTTCATTCCATGGCTTGACTGCAAGATCATAATCTTCTGGGCGGCGTGAGGACCAATTGCCATCCTCATAATATTGTTTTACAATAGCAAGGAAGGCCTCATAGTCCTTAGTTTGTGTCCGAGTAATAAGCAATAGTACATCATCCTCGGACACTTCGTCCAACAAGATACTACGTAAACATCTACCCAAACTTGTGCCAATATACATCATACAATCACCTGTGTTTTCTTTAATACTCTATCACTATACAATTCATGCCCTACATTACGAATAGCATCAACTATTACTTGTGGACTAGTTTCAAATGTTTCTCTAATATCTTCTTCAGCCAATTCTGAATCAAAGGTATAAATTTCATAATGTCGTTGACTATTTACTCTAGCCCGCAATATCATCATATCTAATGGAACATGTGCTGGCTTAAGTGTTTTATCTTGATCCTTTAGGATACGAAAGATATTTTCTTTTTCCCATTGTTCATGTTCTTTTTCAATTTGTGTAACATTGATCAAGGCTTCAAGCCCAGTCATGTCCCACATTACTACAAATCTAGTTAGTTTCTTTTTTGATGAGGGCATATACCATCTTTGCCTGTTCTAAAATATCTGCTAATGTGGTGTTTGTTCTTGCTGCTATACGAATCTCATGCCACAATTGCTGTTCTCTTACTTGGTCTCTCATTGAGATATTCTCTTTAATCAAGGTACGTTCAGAGGAACCTACATCACGCTCATAGATAGTTTGACCACCGTCCGGACTTTCATATACTTTATTATTTTGGAAGTTCATCGTCAGTGCTAATAAAAAAAGTGTAGCACTTGATGATAATTAAAATCACCACCAATGCTACACCGCCTAACGCAATCAATGCTTCAAATGTCATTTATGCCTCGTCATACAATGCGTATGTACCAAACGGGGGATTGGGATTCTTGTCACCATGAATGATCCATGTAGTGTCGCAGTAGTCTGGGTCGCCCCATGAACCATTGGGATATCCATCAGTAAATACAATCAGTCGCTTAGGGTCAATTGCATTATCTTTCAAGTATTTAAAGATACAATCAAAGTCAGTACCACCACCACCTTGTGGTTCGTATTCATCAATACTGTCCATGTTATCACTATGAAAGTCTTGCGGGTTGTATGTATCAGTATCAAAACAGAATACATGAACCTTGTAACCATCAAACGAATCCATCATGCCACCAATCTCACCCAAGAATGCCTGTGCTTGTTTGTTGCTGATAGAACCACTCATATCAAGTGAAACTACAACATCAATTTCTTCTCCGGGAGTCATGCCGGGCATGATAGCATCCATGTGCCAACCTCTACGTGAGGGACGCATCCATGTGTAGTCAGTACGAATACTGCTAGTCAAGTTAGTTTGAATCAGTTCACGCCAGGGCATAACTGGGTCAGTATGTTGCTTGATTAAGCGTTCAACACCTGCGGGCAATTGACCAGCTTCTGCACTTTGTGCCGCACTGATAATTGCTTGCTTCATTTCTTGACGGGCACGTTCACGTTCCTCGTCAGTCATTTTGGGACGACCGTTGCCTTGACTTTCAGGACCTTCACCGTCGCCTGCGCTATCACCATCACTATCCATGTGATCATCCAGCATTTGTTCAATCAAGTCATCAATGTTAATCTTCTGAACATTTGACATCAAATCATCATAGATTTCCTCAGCAGGCTTGCCGTCATATTTCTTTTCATACAAGCATGGGACGCTTGTGATAAACTGACCAACATTGTGCCGCTTCAAGTCAGCATTAACTGCGTAGTCATCAGCAATATTCCACATTTGTGGATCACGATTACCACGACGGTCCATGTGTTCGTATACAACGTGCAATACTTCATGACCAACTAGAAACTCAACTTCTTTGGGTTTCAATAGCATAATGAAACGACTATTGTAGTAGAATTTCAATCCATCAGTAGCCGCAGTACCACACCAGTCATCAGCATTAGTTAACTTGAGACGGGTAGCAAGATTGCCAAAGAATGAATGACGCAATAGCAAACCCACACGTGCCGAAATCAATCGTTCACGGGCTAGCATATCAATCTTAGGATCAGTAGGTCCAATAAGATTTTCATATTTTTTGCTACGTGTTTTCTTTTTTGCAATTACGCTACTCATATACAATCCTTTATCTAAAATATGCTATATTATAGCACAACATCTATTTAAACGCAAGTAAAAAGAGTGAGAATGTTCACACCATTCTCACCCATAAAATCAATTGCCTGCGTCTACAATGTACTTACCGTACTTTTTGTGAAACTCATCAAAGTGTTTCAATTGACTAGGCTCAATCGGCAACTTGTAAGTCTTAAGCGCAATTTTAGCACCCATTACAACCAACTCTGTTTCAAAGTTAGCCATGATGTATGTGAAGAAATTGTCAGCCATTTCGTGAAACTTTTTGTTGTTCACTTTTTGTACTTCCAATGCATCCTTCAACTCATAGCACATTGAAATTGTCAATGAATACATTGCCGAAATTTCTTTCACAGACAATGTAGTTACTTTGCCAGAAAGAATATCTGCCGGGTCGGGCATCTTGCCTGATGTTTTGCGATGGGCCGCAAACTTAACTGCGAGACCTTCACCAACTGAACCTGCAATCAGATTGAACAACGTATCAGTATCAGTATCTGCCTCGTCATCTAGCAAGTCAGAAACAAAGCACCAAGTGCGTGGTGTAGCGAAAGCACGGCTTGAACTTTTGCTATCAAAATCGTACAAGTCTTGTTTAGCAAACGACAAGTAACCAACCACATCCTTGTGAATGCCTTTGTTCACTGCCCAGTTTTGCCATGCTGTAAAGTCAGGGCGCATTTCCAAGTGCAAGAAACGATTAGCAAGGGGCATCGGCATACGATAAGTAACACCTTTGTCAGATTCACGATTACCTGCTGCTACGATAACAACGTTATCAGGCAGTACATACTTACCTACACGGCGATTAAGAATCAATTGATAGCCAGCAGCCTGTACTGCGGGTGATGCGCTATTCATTTCATCTAAGAAAAGAACAACGATAGGGTATTGTGATGCGAGATCCTCGTCAGGCAAGTCTACGGGAGATGCCCAATCCATCTTATTGAGGTCCTTATTGAAGTATGGGATACCGCGAATGTCAGTAGGCTCCATTTGTGCCATACGCAAGTCAATCATATGACCGCCAAGTTCAGCAGTTACTTCTGCCACAACTTCTGATTTACCGATACCGGGAGGGCCCCAGAGAAAGAGTGGGCGCTTAGATTTAAATGCTTTCAGCATAGCCTTACGGGCTTGTACTGAAGTAACTGTAAGATTGTCGCTAACTACTGAATATGCCATTTTGTTTCCTTTAAGATATTTACTAACACTAACAAACTAAAAACATAGTATAACAGAAAATTGATTTATCGTCAAATATCTGTTATACATTTTGGGTAAGAGATTATTCCTCAAATGCACGGCGTAGAATCAATTCTTGTTTACTGAATGCCTCAATCTCCCAGGGCATTTGCAAGTAAGGAGTTTTCTTACTGTACATTTTACCTAACCAAGTATGACCACTGCGCCTTTGTTTCAAGGTACCTTTTGCCAACTGTTTCACGTGGACCATTTCGTGGGCCAATGTCAAACCCAATTGCACTAGGTTACGTTTGGGTTTAAGTACCACCAAATATGCACCTGTCCATTTAGACAAGTCAATTGTCATTCCTTCGTCCGTACCTTCAGTTTCGTTTTTAATTCGGATCAATAAAGCCTTGCGACTTTTTTCCAATCCAAGTTGACGGACCATTGAAGGGAGCATTGCCTCAACAAATTTTTTGCTACGGGCGGACCCTTCTACTTCTATTTCCATTATACTAATCCATTTTCAATCAATTGCATAGCTTCTTCCTTTGCCTCTGCCTTAGTGTTTGCACCTAAGCAAACAATCTCACCTTTGTAATGCAGGGTATAGCAACTAAGTACCGAATCGTATTCAATATGTAAATTCATTACATGCTCCAAAAAGTTTCGCTAGCTGGGGAACAGCACAGGGGAGTGTTAACATCTTCCTGATATTCAATACCACTCATGAGATTCTTGCGAGTCACCATGTTAGGTTTGTAAGTTTTGGTATCAACGATACTCAGTTCACCAGCAGACCAACCTGACTTGTTACATAGACGGGTCCGTGTAGCACGGGCAGCCGCAAACGTTTTGTAAGTCTGGGTACGATTTTTGCCGTCTGTAACGATAAGTCCAGTGCCACGAGCGATAACATAATAAGCCATTTTCTAGTCCTTTATCTAACTGTCTAAGTCTATATTATATACCCAAATCCATTTAATGTCAAGCGAATTCGTAGAATTTCACTTTAGGATCCAGTTTTTGCAGTTCTTTTGCGGCTTTTGTCAGTGAATTATACTTCACATTGACCTGACTACGGGACAATTCACCGTCGCAAGTCAAGTTTTCGGGGCTGAGGTCGCTGTCCAAACAATTAGCAATTTCCTGACGACCTTCGGCAGTTTGGATCTCATACTGCTTACCCTTAAAGATAGCGTTCCAACGATTTTTCTGGTCTATGTATTTTTGCAATGCTGACATAATTAACTCCGTTTGTTGACTGTCTAAGCCTCTATTATAAGCCCAAAACCATTTAATGTCAACCTCAAAATTGCTTAATTTTTGAGCAATTTTAGACCATTTTTACTTTGTACCCGTTCTCTATGAACCAATTTACAACATGATGTTCGCCGCCAATACCAACTGTATGTTTTTTGAAATGAACCTCATTGAGTGTAGCCAATTTTCTAGTTGGGCCATGTTGTCCTAAAGCATTACTAAGTGCTATATCAAATCCTTCAGTATGTAATGCCGGGAACAAATATTCTATACTAAAAGATTTTGCCACTTCAAGTGGCGCAAACCTATACCCAATCTTTTCTAATTTTGGTTTGAACAATGCAGTAAGATGTACATCCTCATTCCAAATTGGGTTCCAGGGTTTATCAGTTCCATCGGGTTGTTTCATTGGAATAGATTCTACTCCCCAATGTGGTAATCCATGTTTATTACAAGATTCTAAAAATCTTTTAGAACGTAAACTAAACCCACCATTTTGCACTATATGTAAATTTTCAACATCAGCAAACTCAGGTTCAGTCCATCTAAAGTTAAGATAGATACCTGTTATTTCTGATTTCTCGTTTAATGTTAATGCACAATGTCCCGGTGACCCAATATAATCATAATTATAAAATTCAGGTTTAAAGTTTTTGCCATTCAACACCCATCCATCATCTTGCACCACCAAACAATATTCAGTTTCAATAAATGCATACAATGAATGCATCATAAAAACACTATAACGATTATAGTTGAAGGGGTAAATATGTTTCCATTCAATTTCCTCAGGCAAGTCATCTGGCTTAATTACTGATAGTAGCAATCCACGACTACCAGGTAATTCAGTCATGCTTTTTACTATTGATGGGATTGCACTTGCTCCACTATTATGACCGTATACGGCAACGATTGTTAATTCTGAATGATTCATTTCATAAGTAAACCCATTAGAATTAATTTTTCTAAATGGTCTATTGCTTTGTTAATTTTTTCTAATGGCTCTTTAGTAAAATTATCAGTATGTAATCTACGCCCATTTACTTCTAATTTACTTAATTCTGATACCATAGTGTTGATGTTATTAAACATCCGTTTTAAGTCTGGATTGTACCCAATATTATTCAAATCAGTGCGTATTTTACTAGACACCTGTTGCCAATCCAAAGACTTTTCTATTCTCATAATAACATTATACTATCCTGAGATATTTATGTCAAGTGTTTTCCCTAACATAAATAGTTGTGATGAAACCCACAATCGCATTATTTTTGTATGACCCAAAATGTTCCGTGCAATCTGGAAATGGGATGATGAAGGCTTTGAGTGAATACTATAACTTCAAAATCTTTAGCAAAAACAAATTGGAATATGATTTCTTTGATGATGTAGACATGATTGCCGTTCCCGGCGGAATAGGTGATAGTGATACATTCAAACAACTATTCAAAAATAACGGAAAACGGGTAAAAGATTTTATCCACGGCGGTGGCAGATATTTAGGTATCTGTATGGGTGCATATTGGGCGGGTAGTTATTACCTAAATGTGTTAGATGATGTTGATGCCGTACAATACATCAAACAACCCGGAACTGATACACGTAGACCACATGCTAAAAATTTACCAATAACATGGAAAGATGAACGCATGAATATGTTCTTCTATGATGGGTGTGCTTTAGTTGGTAATAGACATAAATTCAAAACAATTGCTACATACGCTAACGGCGATCCAATGGCAATATATCAAAAACGCATAGGACTAATTGGTTGTCATCCAGAATCAGAACCATTTTGGTATGATAGTTATAGTTATATGCGTGACAAATGGCATGGTGGTAGACACCATGAGTTGCTGTTAGATTTTACTAACGATTTAATGAAACGTTAATTCCAATATTTAGATGAGTCTAAACTGTCCCAGTACTTCTTATTGTTGCGATTGACAAAGTTCTTAACTAGATACTTAGCCATTCCCATATAACCCATTTTCTTAAATCTACGACTGTCTTGCCCAAAGTGATGTTTGACTATTCTAAACTTCTTAGGACTATATTTCCTAGACAAGAAATAGTCCTCTGACGTTGAAAACTGTTCAGGGAATCCACCATACTCATCAAACTTATCTTTCCGAGTTAGCATAAATGCTCCAACCGCAAAGGGTGAGAAATATTTCAATGTGTGATTTATAGTGTTAAAAATAGTAAACCCAAATTTTGCTCTTATGTCATTGTCATAGCACTTGATGTTCAATCCAACTAAATCCAAGTTCATAGATTCAATTTTATTGACAGCATCATGGATCACATCGTATTTAAAAAAACGAACATCGGCGTCAATGAATAAGATGTAGGGAGTAGTAACTAATCTTGCTCCATTATTCTTGGCCACTGAAACAGGCCCTCCCTCAATGATCTCAACATTCAATTCAAAACTGTTATCACGTATAACTTGTCTGGTGTTATCCGTAGAGCAATCAGCAATAATGACTCTAGTATCACCTATGTTTTGTGAACGTAATGAATCTAATAGATGATGAATATAATCTTCTTCATTCTTACAGGGTACAACTATAGTAATTTTATCACTTAATTTCATTGTCCTTCTCCTTAGTCCAAGTAACTATTTCCCAACGACCGTCCCAATGTTCTACAAGTGCTGTACAGGATTCAACCCAGTCACCATCATTCATGTATTTAATACCATCAATGTCTTTAATCTCTGCATGGTGAATGTGTCCACAGATAACACCATCAAACCCACGTTTTTTACAATAGGTTGCGAGATTTTTTTCAAAGTGGAATATGAAGTCTACTGCTTTCTTTACTCTTGCTTTGAGATATTTACTAAGACTAAAATACCCAAAACCCATGCGATGGCGTAGCCAATTGAATTTGCTATTAACTGATAAAATGACATCATATGCTTTGTCTCCTAAAAATGCTATCCAAGGTGCCAATCTAGTTATACCGTCAAACATATCTCCGTGTACTACAAGATAATGATTACCATCTGCACCTATATGTTCTATTTGATTATGTATCTCAATGAGTCCAAAACTGAACCCATATGGTATCATAGGTCTTAAAAATTCATCGTGATTACCTGCAATATAAACAACACGAGTGCCGCGTTTAGCATGACCGAGAACACGACGGACCACATTAGTGTGGCTTTGTTTCCATCTCCATTTGTTTTGTTGAATTCTCCAGGCATCGATTATATCTCCTATTAAGTATAATGTATCACATGAATTGTGTTTCAGAAAGTTATTTAATTTTTCGGCTTGACTATCTTTTGTACCCAAATGAACATCGGATACAAATATTGATCGGTAAGTTTTCATACATTGTTGTTCTCACTCTTATTGTTATAATAAAAAAGAGCCTTTCGGCCCTTAGTACTGGTTACGAGTTCCAGCTTCCGCTCAATCTTGCGGTCGGTTTAAAATAATCCTAAATGTTTCCAATCAGCACGAATCTTGTTCTTAACTGATGTTGGTAGTGCAACATAATCTAAATCATCTGCTGCTTTATCTCCGTTACTGAATGCCCAATCAAAGAATGTCATTGCTGCTTTAGACTTAGCAACATCTTCTGGTTTGATGTAAACAAGAATAAATGTAGCACCACTGATAGGCCATGCTTCTTTGCCTGCTTGATTAGTTAGTATCTGATAGTAACTTTTGTTCCAATCAGCATTAGCAGCCGCTGCTTTAAAAGCATCTTCTGTTGGGGCCACCCAAGTTCCAGCACTATTTTGTACGTTAACCCAATTCATTTTAGTTTGTTTAACATAAGCAAACTCTACATATCCCAATGAGCCCGGTAGTTGACGAACCATTTGTGCTACGCCTTCATTGCCCTTACCGCCTGCTCCAACTTTCCAATTTACAGCAGTACCTTCACCGATAACTTCTTTAAACTCTTTGCTTACTTTGCTTAGATAGTTTGTCCAAATAAATGTAGTACCACTACCATCTGCTCTACGAACTACAGTAATATCTTGATTAGGCAAAACTAATGTTGGGTTCAATGCCTTAATAGCATTGTCATCCCATTTAGTGATCTTACCTAAAAAGACATCAGCGATAACTGTGCCTGTTAATTTCAATTGTCCTGGAGCAATGTTATTGACATTGATAACTGGGACAACTCCGCCGATTGCTGTCGGAAACTGAAACAACCCTGACGCTGCTAGTTTGTCATCTGTAAGTGGCATATCACTTGCACCGAATGTAACTGTCTTTGCTTCAATTTGTTTAATGCCAGCTCCTGAACCAACTGATTGATAGTTGATTTTAGTGCCAGTTGCTTTGTTATATTCACTTGCCCACTTTGAATACAACGGAGCCGGGAATGTTGCCCCGGCTCCTGTAATGTCTTGTGCTGATGCTGCAAATGTTACAGCCGCTAATAGAATAGCAAATAGTTTTTTCATGTAATCTCCTTTGTTACACAAATATTTAGTTATTGAATTGTGACAGTAATGTTACATATGGCTAAAGGGGCAAAGCCCCTTTATAATCAATGTGATTAGATTGGATTAGAAATTGTGTTCCATACCCAATGCGTACTTAGTAGTTGTTGCTGCTGCATCTTCTTTGATGTAACGAGCGTGAACTGTTGTACGCTTGCTTAAACTATAGCTTGCGCCTAAGTCTAATGCTTTAGTAGTATTGTTCTCACCATAGCTAGCAAGTGCCATCAATGAACCAGTAACTGGGTGATTAACACCAATACTTTTACCACTTGTAGTTACACCTGAAACTTTGTCATCAGAGTATGTAGCGAAAACTGTAGTACCAGTCTTTTCAACTTTAACTTTTGCACCATAGATTGTTGAAGTACTTGTTGTACCGTTATCAAAATTTGCTACAGTAGCACTGATTGGACCACGAGTAAATTCAATACTAGCAGCTTGTGGGTTATTAACGCCTGCTACTTCGCTATTGCTATTGATGTAGTTAACAGTTAAACCAGCCATTGGAGTAGCTGAAACAAACAACGCATTACTGAAACGTGAACCTTGAGCAGCGTGAATGACTGCGGTACTAGAACCGTATACATTACCCATTGCGTCATAGTTATCAAGTGTACGTGCGATTGTGTGCTTGTCACGACCAACATTAACTGAACCTAAACTGTTTGACAAACCTACAATCATAGTTCTGTCGCCCAATGTTGATGCTGCTGGAGCATCTGCACCGATACCAGTTTCAATTGTGAAGTTAGCAGATAGTCCGCCACCTAATGCTTCAGTACCTTTAAAACCTAAACGACTTGTATCGTTGGTTAGTGCTGTTACTGCTGCCGCAGATCCAACTGTTACTGATTCTTCATACACACGCATTTTACCGTAAACGGCTACTTGTGCTGATGCTGCAAGAGATGCAGCGGCTAAAATTGTCGCAAGTGCGATTTTCTTCATATTAAATTTCCTTTAAATAAAAACCTGATATTACTCAGGCTAGACTAATATTTAGTAGTAGAAATACAGTCAAATAAATTATGTATTCTCGCAAAGTAAGTATACTGTTTGCGTAATGTATGCTAGTTGATAAAGGAAAATTATATTTATGCAGTTATATGTGGGTAAACATGATTTAATTTAATTATTTTATCCGATGCAGTGGGTTTCCAGTCCGGTATACTTCCTTCACGCATGAACGCTGATATAATATACTTGGTTCCTGACTCCACTGGCAAACCTGCATGTATCGTTTTATAATTTTCGTGTGAATATTTACTATCATACTTAAAAAATAATATCATTCCTGACTTAGGTTTAATACTAATATTAAGCTGTTTAAAAAATGTGTGTCCACCTTCAAAATCATCATTAAGGTATAAAATGCAGGTTGCAAGTCTATCATTATTATGAACTTTTTCTGTGTTATTAAAATAATCTACATGTACCTTGTATTGTTCGCCAACTCCATATTTTTGTATTGCAAGTGGTGTTTCCGGATTATACTGAGTATTTTTACCATTGATTGCATTTAATTCAGTATTAAAAAAATCAGTAATTTTTATCTCTAGTTGCAATAATTTTTTAGTACGGTCTACATAGGTCGAATTAGTTCTACCCTCAGACTTATAATAATCTCTAGCCGGTACGGAATATACGGTTGCTTTATCATATTCTTTTGCATCAATTGCATCTATTATGGATTTACACTCATCATAAGTTAAAAAATTGTGATATTTTATAATCAATGGACTATCGTAAATAATTTCTTTGTTCATACGTATTAACTTAATGGTAGGTTATTCTGTTACGAGGAAACCTACCGAAACCCTAAGCAGCGTTTAGGCTGCTAATGCGAACAATTCGTCGTTTGCGTTTACGGTTTTTCTTCTTTTTACAAGGTTGCTCTTGTGCTGTCCACTCATTTACTTGTTGCCCTGTCGAAACCAATGTCAGGCCCATCATAAACATACTGTTTGGACTTTTATTATGAGCATTGTTATCTCATTCACCAGTAGACATTATGTTTATGGTGGACCTGGCGGGAGTCGAACCCGCGTCCAGAACACTTTTCTCTTTGCTTCATACAGCAATAACTACTATTTATCGCCAAGTTTTCTTAGCGATCCAATGTTGTATCTCTTGTAATTTCCACGCTAGTCCCCATGGCAATGTGAACCATATCTTATTACCATTTGGAGTATACATGGTTTTGCCATCATTATCAACACCCATTAACCCAATAAACATAAGTTCTCCTTTAGTCAATGCGAGTATAGTTTAGTACCATGCCCTGACCATATATAGATTCTGCTAACATCTTGGCTTGTAAATCATTATCAGCATTGATTGTTACATCAGCCGTCTGATATTGATTTAACCTAACCCAAACTTTATAACGATACATTATTTTGTACAGGTACGCTCACGGTAAATTTGACCATCTGGTTGTTGAATCTCTTTCCATGCTGTACACACATTTTGAGTCTGAACTATTACCGTCTGCGGTTGTTGAACAACTGGTTGCTGTTGATTTTGATTAGCAATAACTGCTCCTGCAATTCCGCCGATGATTAATGGGGCTATCCAATCATTACGTTCAACAATAACTGTGCGAGGTTCCCAACGAGGTCCACAATTGTGATGACGATGATCTAATCCCCAACGGCAATCTTGAGCAAAAGCCATATTACTGACCATTAATGTTAAAGCAACCAAAAGTAATTTTTTCATATTTTATCTCCTATACATATATAACGTGCTAGATATGTATTTAGTTGACATTATTGGACAACAAGATGTCCGGTAGCATACATGATTGCCATAACTGGACCAGCAATATGCTCGCCAATTTCATATAATGCCCAAACAGTTAATGCGACTGCCCACCATGGGTTAGTTTCGGCTTTGTGACCCAACCACATAAAGAACTTGGCATGTGCTTGCCCAATTTTGTTTGCGAGTTTAACTATCATAGTTTGTATTTAGTCTCATAGAATGTTCTTAACCAATCCCAATCATAACTTAAACGCAATTTTTTAAAGTCACTTTCAACTTCATAATAGTATTCTACTGCATCTTTGGCACCTTGTATACTATATTGGGCAAACTCACCAAGGCCAACGTTTAACCATACATCTAGACGTTCTTTATTTTCCATAGTTTTGGATAATTTAAGTTTAATACATTCGCGGAATGCAGTACGCCATGTATCCCACTCACTACTATTATACATACCAATGCCGCTATTAATAGCAACAACTTCATGCTCACTGTCCATAGTAAAGTCTAATCCAGTTCCAAAGTTTGCTAAGGTAAGTTTCTTGTTGTTAGCAACGATAGCTTGGTGACCATATACTAATCCGTTTACAGGGTTGGTGGCATGGAAAATATAATGCTTAGGTATCTGCAATCTGTCCGGTTGCCAATTAAAATTAAACTTTGAATCTACTTTCAGTTTAGCATTGACTAAGAAGTACCATGGGGTAGCACTACTTTCAGCAGCAGCATGTTGGCTTTTTACACGACCATTTATACCGTCAATTCTTAATACATTGTTGGGTAGCTTTTCAGTTAGTTTAAGCAAATGTTTATAATTTGCCTCAGCACAGGCTTCACCGTTACTAAAGAAAACAATGTCCAACGGATTAGACTTTGCTAATTTGTCATTGGGCATTATATATGGATAATCATATAATTCGTTTTTAATATATTTTCTTGCTTCTTTGGGAACAATAATTCTTGTTCCACCTTCACTGGTTATTATGATATTTTTAGTCTCATAACTCCATATGTTCATTGGTTCATTATCCAATACTTTAATGTCTTTATTATCAACTGTGGTGAATACAGCATACGGAAAATCAAACTCCGTGTTAATACTAGATACATGAGTATCTTCCTCAGTAATAATCACAGGTGCTTCTAATCTTTTTACTCTTTGACTTTGATTAAAGTTAATCTTATTGTAGTCTTCCAATGTAGTCATATCATCTACTAATTCACGTAATCTATTCACATCAATTAAAAACGTATCACCAAACTTCTGCTTATCACTTGGAAATACATGTAATTGCTCTTTGGCAAACGGATCACATATATAGGTAAAGTCAAAGTTTGTGTAATCACATATAGTACTAGCTACCCAAACATAATGTTCTTTCTTTACTGAAAGTTTATCTAACATGTTTCTAAAAGTAGTCAAATAACTCTTTTCATACTTGATGATTAAGTTATTAATATCAGACAAATCTTTATTACCATGGTCAATATAAACAATGTCATACAATACATTTGTTGCTTTTGCTTTTCTTTGTTTTACAAAATTCAAGTTAGATAGATGTTCAATAATCTTTACATACTTTGTATCTTCTGCAAAGGTTTCTTTATTAACCATGTAGGTGTTACCCCAATGACTCCATTGTGTTCCAAACACATGTATCATATTCATTTGCCATGGGCTAGGATAGAAGTCAAAATCAAACTCACTATAATCTAATTCACTATTCAGTACCCAGAACAATTTAGTTTCTGATTTAGTAATACAACGATTGATTGTATCTACCCAACTATTAAGATATCTTGTCTTTTGTAATTGTGGATAGCGTAATTTTAATTCATTAAATCTACTTGTACTTTCCTTATTACTTTTATCAATAAAGAACATACTTAGATTACTATCAACCTGCACTGATTGATCCTCTACATAATTATATTCTTTGTTTCCAAGCATATACATTGGACTATTAATATAATACGTTTGTGTATTTTTGCTATACTCATTGCCAAATACATTTATATGTCTAAAGTTTTCTTCGTTGGGTCGCCAACTAAAGTCAAACTTATCATAATTCAAATCAGGGTTGATAGCCCAGAATACTTCTTCCGGATGTTCGTTAATTAAATCTTCCAATGTTGTTTTAATCTTGTAACGATTAACGATTACTTTCTTTGTCTTTCCAGTGTGTTCCATTAACACCACATCTGTTGCGCCAGGAACCGTATACCTTGGTCCATTATCTTGCCATTGATATATTTGTGATGGACTATGTGGATTGGGTCTCCATGTAAAATCAAATGTTTCTAAGTCATCATTATTATTGATAGCCCAGTATTGTATCTCTGCTTTAGGAATAGCAACAGGGTCAGATACATATTTGTGTTCAGTTGCGCCGTCAACATAATATTCAACCGATGGTTCAGTTGCAGCATCGTTCCATTTATTACCAAACACATAGATATAAGGAGGACTATTAGGATCAGGTCTCCAGCTATAATCAAATGATTCAATCGGTATTAATCGTTTCCAATGATTGTCTGTTGCTGTTGATTTGGCTAATGCAATTACATCAGTAATGTATTTCTTATCCGTTGCGCCAGGACAATGATATTCTATTGTGGGTTCAGTTATGCTATCATGCCATTGATTACCAAATACATATATGTAAGGGGTTGAATGTGGATTGGGTCTCCAGCTATAATCAAATGATTCGATTGGAATAAGAGTTTTCCAATACTCCTGAGTCTTTGTTGCAGTAGGAACAATCTCTGTGACATATTTCTTTTCGGCAGCGCCCTCTACATGATATTCTAATGTAGGCTCTGTCATAGCATCATGCCATTGATTACCAAATATATAGATGTAGGGAGGGCTATTAGGATCAGGTCTCCAACTAAAATCAAAGTTTTCTACTGAAATTAATATCTTCCAATTTTCAACTACAGGTAATGTCTTAGCCACATTGTCATTCATGTATTTTCGTTCAGTAGCGCCAGGACAATGATATTCAATAGTAGGTTCTTTTTCTGCAATGTTAGATTGATTACCCCATACATATATAAATTCAGGTTCTCTGGGATCTGGTCTCCACGTGAAGTCAAAGCTAGTTTTATCTACTGGTATTAATATTTGATATCTATCCCATTCTGGTGCTACTTCAGCAGTACCCATAAATTTACGTTCAATAGCACCTTGGCAATGAAATTCAAGTGTTGGTTTTAATTCACCTGCTATATGTTTATTACCCCATATATAAATATATGCAGGTTCACGTGGATCAGGTCTCCAACTAAAATCAAAGTTTTCTACTTTTTGTATAATGTTCCAGTGGTCGTGTATTGGTGCAACATCTAATAATTCTTTCATATACTTGAATTCAGTTGCCCCTTCACAGTGATACTCAAGTGTAGATTTTAAATCTCCTTGTATCCATTTGTTACCCCATACATAAATATATGCAGGTTCTCTTGGATCTGGTCTCCATGTAAAATCAAAGTTTTCTACTTGTTGTACAATATTCCATTTGTCAAACTCAGGTAAAACTTCAACATCACCCATGTACTTGCGCTCTGTTGCACCTTCACAATAATATTCAAGTGTTGGCTTAAACTCAGCACTAACATGTTTATTACCCCATGTGTAAATATATGCAGGTTCACGTGGATCAGGTCTCCACGACATATCAAACTTAGTGTTATCTATTGGCTGTATTTCTTTCCATTTGTCAAACTCCGGTAACACTTCAACATCACCCATGTATTTTCGTTCAGTTGCATCAGGACAATGATATTCAAGTGTCGGTTTCAATTCAGCACTAACATGCTTGTTACCCCATGTGTAGATATATGCAGGTTCTCTTGGATCTGGTCTCCATGTAAAATCAAAGTTTTCTACTTGTTGTACAATATTCCATTTATCTAATTCAGGTAATACTTCAACATCACCCATGTACTTGCGTTCGGTTGCATCAGGACAATGATATTCAATAGTTGACTTTAATTCAGCTTCAACGTGTTTATTACCCCACACGTAAATGTATGCCGGTTCACGCGGGTCTGGTCTCCACGACATATCAAACTTAGTTTTATCTATTGATTGAATTTCTTTCCACTTGTCTAACTCAGGCAATACATCAACATCACCCATATACTTTCGTTCGGTAGCACCCTCACAATGATATTCAAGTGTAGGTTTTATATCTCCGGGTATATATTTGTTACCCCATGTATAGATATATGCAGGTTCACGTGGGTCAGGTCTCCATGACAAATCAAATGTGTTAGAAATTTCTTGTACAATATTCCAACGATCCATTTCAGGAACAACATCAACTTCACCCATATACTTGTGTTCTGTTGCACCCTCACAATAATACTCTATTGTGGGTTTAAGTTCTGCTGCTATATGTTTATTACCCCAAGTGTAAATGTATGCAGGTTCACGTGGATCAGGTCTCCAGGTAAAGTCAAAGTTTTTTACTTCTTGCGTAACTTTCCAGTGTTCTTGTTCAGGTAATACTTCAACAAGTTCATCCATATACTTATATTCAGTAGCCCCGTCACATTGATATTCTATTGTTGATTTCAGTTCACCCGGTATATGTTTATTTCCCCATACATAAATATATGCTGGTTCTCTTGGATCTGGTCTCCATGTTAAATCAAACTTGTTTCTATCAATAGATTGTATTTCTTTCCACCGATTGAATTCAGGCAACACTTCTACTAACTGACTCATGTACTTGCGTTCTGTAGCGCCCGGCACATGATATTCTATTGTTGATTTAAGTTCTGCTGATATATGTTTATTACCCCACACATAGATATAAGGTGGTTCGTGTAAGTTAGGATCAGGTCTCCAACTAAAATCAAACTTACTTTTATCTACTGGTTGAATTTCTTGCCATCTATCCCATTCTGGCTCTAAATCAACAATGTTCATATACTTATATTCAGTTGCTCCGGGCACATGATATTCTAGCGTAGGCTTAACTTCTGCCGGATCATACTTGTTGCCCCACACATAGATATAAGGTGGCTCATGTAGATTAGGATCTGGTCTCCAACTAAAATCAAATTTAGAATGATCAACAAAAATATGTTCTTTCCATCTATCCCATTCTGGCTCTAAATCAACAACGTCCATATACTTGTATTCGGTTGCCCCGGGTACAATATATTCTAGCGTAGGTTTAACTTCTGCTGGATCATATTTATTTCCCCATGCATAGATATAAGGTGGGCTAGTTGGATCAGGTCTCCATGTCAAATCAAATTTAGTTTTATTTACTGCGTGATAGAAAACCCAATTTTTACTTACTGCTAGATTAACATCTTGTGACATATGTTTAACTTCAGTTGCTCCCGGGGCAGTATAGGAAATAGTAGGAGATAATTCACTACTATAATGTTTATTACCCCATTGGTATATATAAGCCGGCTCTCTTGGATCTGGTCTCCAACTAAAATCAAAACTAGTTTTATCTATCTCGTCATGGATTTGCCATCTATCCCACTCAGGTAATACTGGCAAAGGATAAGACATATACTTTGTATCAGTCGCACCGGGCATATGATACTCTAGTGTAGATTTCAATTTGCCATCAATGTGTTTGTTACCCCAAACATAATTCATAGGAGGATCCAATGGACTAGGTCTCCATGACATATCAAATAATGATTTGTCAATATTCTGTACTTCAACCCATCGATCTGTATGTGGCAACAACTCTACAATACTATCCATGTACTTCACGGTTGTTGCACCCGGAACATGATATTCTAAGCAGGCTTGCAATTCTACTGGGAAATATTTACATCCCCATGTATAGATATAGGGAGGGTCAGTTGGGTCTGGATGCCAACTAAAATCAAATTTAGTTTCATCTACTAAATCTAGTAGTACCCAATTTTTGTGTGTTTCGTTTTTACGTTTTACTGGTTCAACGTCAGCCCGATATATAATTATCTCGGTTGGGTTTGATGTGCATAGCCATGTGCCGCTATCTTTTTGATGTATACTAGGCCATACGTTGTTATGTTCTTCTGCCCATACATCTTCGTCGGGTAGAAATTCAAAATCAAAGTCCCAATCAAAATTACGATAATCACAATATTCGTTTATTATCCAAAAATGTTCTGTGGTAGATTGTTGTCTAGCATCTTCTAGTGAAGTTGCAAATTTTTCTCTTGGGTGAACGTTGGGTTTGGCGCCGTAATAAAATACATCTCTTAGCATTTAATTACTTATGACAAAACCTTAACTCCATATAGTTTTTCAAACCTATCAGCATCACTATGGTCGTTGACCATTGGCTCGCCACGTATGTTTAAACTTGTGTTCAATAACATTGGGCATTCGGTCATTACATACCATTTTTCTAATAACTCTCTGATGCCAGACCCATCTTTTGGTACAGTTTGTACTCTACTAGTCCAATCGTGATGTGCAATAGCAGGGAATTTCTCAGGATATTTACATTTACTAATAACCTGCATATATCTACTATCATGCCAGTGCTTAGGCATTTCAAAATACTGATGAGCATATTCTTCTAATATGACAGGAGCAAATGGTCTAAACTTTTGTCTACGTTTAATCTCATTTACTTTATCTTTAATTTCATCGCCTCTTGGGTCTGCGAGTAGACTTCTATTTCCCAATGCTCTCGGGCCGAACTCTGCTCGTCCTGAAGCGACACCAACAATCCTATCAGTAAGTAACACATCAAGTAAACCGTTAACAGGATACTTACCAGGAATGTTATGACCAAGAAAAGCATCAGTCCAATTAGTTTTACGACTGTGCCCAAGACATGCTGCACCGAGACTATTACCCGCATCGCCAGGGTTAGGCATAATCCAAATATTTTCATAGAAGTTCCCTAATAGTCTGTTCGCTAAACAATTCAATGCTACCCCGCCGCCGTATACTAGATTTCTACTACGACCCAATGTTCTAGCTTTACTCATTACTCTAGTAATCATGTACTCAACTAAGTGTTGACTACTGCTAGCAATGTCCAATGGATCAGCATCTTTTAAGAAATCTTTACTAACCCCAGTGTGTAGATTTTGCTTGAAGGTTAATATATCTTTTTTATCTACTAACTCATTAATCATATCAGCAACATGATTAGGTTCTCCGTACGCAGCCATACCCATTAGAATGTATTCTTCATCTAATGGGCGTAGTCCAACTCGTTCAGTCATTGCTGAATAGAATAATCCAATGCTATCTGGATATTTAAGACTCCATAGTTTTTTGTATTGTGCTTTGCCCGTTGAGAAATCGTACCAAGCATCCCAGATAGTGATAGTATCAAATTCTCCTATAGCATCAATCACAACAACAGTGGCATCTTCAAATGGACTTGTTTGAAATCCTGCAGCCGCATGACATAGATGATGACTATGTGTATGTATTTTAGGTGTACCCATCTGATGATATGTACTACCTAATATCTTTTCCCATGACGGCCAAGTAAAGCCTTCACCAGTGCGTAATTGACGTAATGACTTTAACCACGGGCGTTCATAGTAATGATACTCTAAGTATGATGAATTAGTGTGCTTTAATGCATCCGTTAATAATTCTTCACATACATCTTTGTCATGCTTATTCTTACTATAGCGTTCACTATGTCCAGCAAACAAGATGTTGCCATGGTCATCAACTACGCTGATTGCAGCGTCATGAAAACCGGCACTTATACCTATATAGTTCATTTGTAAATAAACGGGTCTCGTTTGCGTAATTCTTTTAATCTTTTTCTATAGCGCAATTCTCTGGTAATTTTACCAAACAATCGTTCTACAATGAAGTATTTAATTTTTTTAAGTATGCTCATTGCCAAGTCCTTTTCTATATATATCAAGTACTTCAAATATCTCTGTTTTCAAAACATTTTTAAACTTTGCTATATCAATTTTTTCTAACAACTGTTTGGCTTCAACTGTGTTTAAGAAATAATGTCCGCTTACTGATAACTTAGTTTCGTCATCTGTTATCTCAGGAGTAATCCATTTCTTCCATACTTCTTTTTCAATTACAGATTTCTTAAATGTATTATACTCATCCTCAAATTCTTTACCTAACTTAACAAGTACATTAGTATGTACCACTCCTAATTGTGGTGCAATATTTAACGAATCTACTCCGGCTTGTTTTCTTAATACAATATCTTGTTCAGTTAAGTAATCAGCATTATGTTCTTTAAATAAGAATCCATGCTTGTGTATAACCTCTGCTAGTTTGATATTATCTTCCACATCAAAATGACCCACTTGTTTATGTTTAGTGAGACTACCTGTACGACCAACAACAAATTTAATCTGATTTAGATAGCGTCTACTAAACTCAACATCATAATGTATTTGATTGTTGTTTTCTTCTACGCTAAGATTGTCCTCACTACCAAATTCTAACATAATATTGGGATTCAATTTCAAAATGTAATTGATAATTTCGTGTGCTATTGTGTATCTTTCTTCTTTAGCTACTCTGCTGATATCCACATGTATCAAATTAAATCCATTCTTAACGTCAGAATCAATTGTGTTGATACAATTCTTTAGTGCATCCTCTACTGATAAGCCAGTGTCAACATCACCGTAGTATGGTCCGCAATGATCTCTGCATATAAGTATTCTTTCAGGATCATAGTTTGTATTAGATTTGACAAAATCTACTAATTTCTCAGTGGTAAATGAATATCCATTATTAGCATCAACTTGATTTCTACTAGCAATAATCATAATTGGAAAATTATGTACCTTGCTGTATTCCAAACAAATATCAACTACTTCTGGACTCATAGGGCCCACGCCCAATTTAAATTTCTTCAAGTCCATTAATTAATCTTTCTAAGTATAAGCAAGCATCTAACACAGCACCTTGTCCTGCTTTTGAAGGTGTTACATATATTGCTGCTGATCTTGCTTCTATTCTTGCTGATTTGGGTGCAATGCCAACTTTAACTCTATCTAGTATAGGGGCATCATTGTATCCGTCTGCTATATATGCTGTAGTTTCAAAATCACAATTCTTTTCAAACCATCTCATACGATCTTCTTCTGTAACCAATATTAATTGTGAAGGATCATACTTCCAATCGTTTACTATTCGGGCGTAGGTTATATCCCAGCCAGTCACATCTGCTGTGATAAAGGTAATATCATTTAGATATTTTTTTATTATTTTGAATCCATCTTTGTCGTGTGGACCAAAGACTTTATACATCTTACCCTGACTGCTATATAAAATATGCCCGGTGTTAAGTACTCCGTCAACGTCTAAAACTAATTTATTAATTATCATCTTCAAGTTCTGATTGGCTTAATGTTATACCGGTGTAAATTTCAAATTGTTTTTTGAATTGCTGCTGGTAAAACTCTTTTCCGCCTATATATTTAATATCAGATGAGATGGTTTGTTTTTTTAAATCATTGTCATTCATAGCCAAGTCAATCACATGGCTTATATTTGGCAACTTAATGAAGGGACTATCCTTAGTAGAGGTACCTAAACTAGTACAGTTTATTATAGTTCCAGATAATGATTGTATTTGGTCCCAATTGCCCAATGAACGACTGTAGATGTTAGCCCTAGAACCTAGTATTTTTTTAAACATATTGCCCATTGCACCGTTGCCCAATATGTTAATTGGTTCATGTTCTAGGATAGTTTTTAGTACATGTATTGCCCCATAGTAATCAGCATTGTAACCAATATACTTTCCGTCGACGTTCACTACTGTGTTACAACTATTGAATTGTGTAACTAAATTATCCACTTCATCAAGTAAAGGTATGACTGATGCCTTGTAGGGCATACTGACACTGAACCCACTAGCTTTAATATTTTTTAATTCAGTAACACTATCAACTATATTTTCGCATTTTAATGCATTGTAAGAGTGTGGCAAATTCTTTAAATTAAAAAACTTACGATAGTAAGTTTCTCCGGTTTTGCCAGGATATTGACTTAGACTATAAAATTGTTTCATTCTAATTCTTGGAACAATTTAATACCCAAGTACCATAAGAATACATCAAATGGCGCAGTATGTAATGGACTCATATTCCAATATATAATTGGAATTAGCGTTTGTACTTTTTTGTAATCGTACCCCTGACTTATTACGAATTCTTTAAGTTGACGTTGATAAACATTAACATGGTCTACACTAGGGATAGCTAGTGTGACATTATCATTATCTATTTCAATATTGAAGTTATGTTCTTTGATGTTAGCATAGTTGATTATAAATCCACCTGCTAGTTTAGCTAGGTCATAATAGATATCCCCATACTCTACTATATTAGCAAATTCATGTCTCCAATCTATCACTTTAAATTTACCCTCATCATTGATAACAGTATTATCAAAATGTAAATCCCCATGCACAAACCCTGGTAATGTGGTAGTGCTTAAATAGTCCCAATCAATCTTATTCAAGTAGTAACTATAATCATTAACTTTTATACCATCAATAAAGTTAATTTGTTTGAGGTCTGGGTACTTTTCTAAAAACTTATTAACTCGTGCTAGTGTTTTGTTTTTATAGAATTCAGTTGCAGCACTGGTAATATCCGCATCAACTGGCAACCAAACTTCATCTTTTAGCCAATTAAGATATGAAGTAAATGCTACTGGGTTATTATACTCATATAGTGTTTGGCCATCAAAGTAATCGTAAGCCATGAAGTTGCCAATGTGTTGACAGTTAGCAGGAAATACAGAGGGATTTTTTAATGTCTTAATATATTTCTTTTTTGGGGTAGCATCATCTATCCACCATTTGACTACACGATTGTTACAGATATAGGTTAGTTCATCTTTTTTACTAAAGTCAAACTTTTGACTTTTCCCCAATTCAGTTTGATAGTTGACTGGATCTCCAAAGTCTTGCCAAGTGTCCAACTTAGCTACTTTGTCACCTAACTGTATGGAATAAATTAATTCAGTTGAATTGATTGTTTCCAAACTATCAAAGAATTCTACATAATCATGTATGTACATTAACCCAGTAAAGGCTTCATATGATTCTGGGGTGTGTTTTTTAAATGTTATCTCAGTTATATTTTTGTTGGTATCTACATCAAACATAGTATAGAGATAGCTGTCTTTCTCTGGAACTTTTTTTACAAAGTAACAATTACTTTCGTTTACTTTGTCAACAACTGATTCATTAAAATAAGTATCACACGGCACATACCAAAACGGTGCGTTTACTTTGTCTCTACAATGTCGCAATGTATATGAAGTGCCTGATTTGCTACTAAGATAATCATCTATCTGAACAAATTCAATATCTCTATCAGCATATGCTATTTTACAGAAGTCTTTGATTTGATCTGCTAAGTAACCAACTGGTAGAATAAATTTTGTGTCTTGGGGGAAACTGTCAATGATATGTGATATCACTGGTTTATTTTTATAGGGCAATAATGCTTTGTTGAGATTCTTTGTATAGTTACCCATTCTACTACCTGTACCTGCAGTAGGTATAATTACTGTATTAATTTTCATGTTCGTAGCTTATGCGCCCGTGTGTTCTTCCACCATCATCTTGTAAACGAAATACATCATCCAATTCACAAGTGCTAGCTTCGATAAAAGTTAAGTCGGTAGTAGCCACAACACGATGAACGTATCCTGGGCTGAGGTCGAATAAAACACCCTCATGCAAATCTAGTACATCAAACGTTGCTTCATATTCTTCAACTTGCTTAGAGGTCATTCCTACATGTAGGAAATTTTCTATATCCAATGGTTCTTTAGACTTATATAATTTGCCAGTGCCAGACAATACAAAAGTTGTTTCAAACTTATATTGATGCACTTGTAGACTTGTTCTGTTCCCAGCTAAGAACAATATACGTTTCAATGCAAATGGGGTAGCTACTCCATCTGCAAACCATTCTTCCTGTCCCCAGTGTTTTTTAACTAACTTTTTATCTTTTGTGATCATCTTTATTCCCAAAATATTATATTTGGATTTATGTTTTTCAATATATCTTGTTTAATTTCTTCATTATAAAACCCTGCTTTTAAAATAACAATCATTGGTTCTACGCTGCTTAGTACACTAGGTGATTGAATTTTCAAACCAGTGCCATATAAACGCTTGCCGTGTTTCTTTGGATCATTATCCAAGATACTATTAATTTTAGTGCTATCCAATCCTAATGTTAACAAATATTGCGAGAACACATGTGCCCCAAACAAATAAATGGGAAGAGTAGTATCCTTTGATTTATTATTTAATTCTATTATAAGATCCTCATAATATTTTACATAGTCCAAGTACAGTTGTTTGTTCTGTTCATACAGATTGGGATCTAATTCAAACGGGGCAACCGTATCATCTCTGACAGTTGAATAAAAAATGCTATGATTGCTAAAGTATGTTTTTTCTATGACCCGAAACCCAAATTTTGATAATAAGTATTCTATGTACGGTTCAGACAAGAAAATAGTATGTTCAAAATTTATACAGTTAGTATATTTGTTTTCTAACATAATTTGTAGATTGGGCAAGGTAAATATTAATTTATTACCGTTATGCATTATATTTGAAATGTTTTGCATAAATTCCGTCGGGTCATAAACATGTTCAAACACATGACTATGTACTATTGTGTCAATTTTTTCGTTAATTTCGTTAACAGAAAACTTATCATCAAAAAATCTTTTAATAAATTTAGCCAGACACTTATCTATTGGGCAGGGATTAGGTTCAATTATAGTCCAGGGAATCATATTATTTTTCAAATAATCAGTAGCCAATATACCATGTGCTCCGCCAATTTCTAACACTGAGGTAGGGTTGAATTTACTTAAGAATTTAGAAAATTCTTGATGATGTTGTAACCACATTCCACCTGTTGTGCCGCTATGAGGCACGGAATATAGCACATTCAATGGGATGAGATTTTTTAATTGTATGATCCCGGAGTCTTTACTTATTTGCCAAATTAAATCTTTCTTAATATCAGTTGATTCTTTTTCTGCTGTACAACTCATCAATATAGGAACATCCGTGACAGCATGTAAATCTTCAAGATTTGCACTATTAGTGATTACATCAGTGTTCCTGTTAATTAATTTCATTTTTTGTTTTTTTCATTAAAAATTCGTATAGTTCTACAAATTTAGTTAAAAAATTTTGTTGTCTGCAATATATCTCAAATGTTTCTTTTGGAGAGTAATAATACGTTTCAACTACATGACATCCTAACCAATCCATTGGAGAAACTCCAACACATTCTTCTCTGTATATAGCATATGCTGGTCTATAAACTTGTGAATATTTAATATTATTACTTAAAAGATGCATATTAAATTCATTGTTTTTCCAATGGGTTGTGTTATGTATTATGTTAGTAGCAGTAGACATGTTTAGTGAAGATGATAAAAAATATACATCATTTAAACGGGTGTCATCGCCTCCCATAACATAAAATATTTCAGGATTAATTAAAAAATTATCTATTTCCTGTTGCAGTGTACTTTTTGCAGGAAAAATCATTTCCGGTCTCATTTTTAATACTACATCATATGTAAAATTATATTCTTTTTCATATTCTTTTGCTAACTCTATACTTTTGGCCCATGAATACCACAGTGGAAAACGAACATACGACTGACAGTGAACTGAATATGATTCAATTTTTATTTTTTTAAAATTTTTATAGTCATTTGTAATCGTACATACTATTGGATAACTAGGTTCCATTGGACATTGTCTGTAGTTGTGTGATAGCACTCCCATTGCACCCTGAGTGTATTGTTTATGTTGTGTTACATCCCATGTATGCATAAAAAAATCAATATTAGGAAGTAAATCTCCAAAATAATTTAATAGATTGGGGGTAACATAGTTGGCAGTCCTAACCATACCACTAAAACATACTGCAATTCTCATATTATTTTACCTAGATAAAAATTTTGTATCATTTGATCAAATGATATTCCCATATCAAACATAAATTTATTATAATATCGAAACACCCTAAAGTCATAGTTAATTATTCTTTTCAAATTTAATCCTCGACTGGTTGAATATTTATAATCCAATCGTTGTGTATCTTCCCCCGTGTTTGTATCGCAAGTTTTAAAGCTGGAAAACAAATCCATGTTTTTTGAATTTCCTATAATAAATAAACTTTCAATCAATTCTTCTTTGTTTTCTAAATCAGTATGGTGTCGATTGTAAATATTAGTACCATTTAAATTTACTTTATTTAAATCAGCACTTAATTTAGTAGAAGAATTAAATATAAGGTCTGGGCGCATACTAATAACTACATCATACTCAAAATTATTATTTTTTTCATAATCTTGTTTCAGCAAATTGACTTCATATCTGCTTCTATAATGCGCCGGTAAACTAAATTTAAAATTGAGTGGATTGTCAATTTTAAATCTTTTTGGCTGATATATATTTAAAAAATTATTCAATTTTTCCTTTGGCACTTCAATTTGAAAGGTTGACAAGTCATTATATATTTTTTCTTTTAATGACTGATAATCTGGAAGCATGGGATTTTCATTTATTTCACAATAAGAAATTGTTTCCGTATCCCATGTGTGTGTAAAAAAATCTATATTGCCCAATAATCCATCAAAATAAGATAATATACTCGGATGCGAATGTATACCGGTTCTTATTTGTCCCCAAAAACATACTGCAATTTTCATAGTATTATTTAGTGTGCAACCCGAGACACTTGACTTTATTGCAGAAATACAGTATAATACGTTATTTAACATAGTGAAATTCGTATGAACTATATCAAGTATACAGCAATAGCATATTCCATTTTTGCATTAGTTGCGTGTGGGGGTGGGGGCGGGGGCGGTTCTATTAGTAATACTACTGCGCCAGCTAATATACCTGCCAAAATAGTACCGTTTGCTGTATTTGGTACTTCTTACGAAAATAAAAACTCAATTAATTTTGATCAAACTCAAATGCCCGGAGTACGTAATTTAGGAATACCAAAAGTATATTCCGACGAATTAGATTCAAATGAAAGGTCTGTTACATTTGGGGATTTTTTTCAAGAAGGGAAATATTCAGCTTTCGTTTCATCTATGCGGGCTACCAATAAGTACGGTATTGAAAATTTACCTGATGCGCCAGGGGTGGCTTATTTTCTTAGTCAGGATATTAATGGAAAGTGGCGAGATAGAACAAACGAATTATTAAAGACGAACTCAGATAGGGCAACTTGTATATCAGCAAGTTATTCTATGACCGCGGATTTCAACAATGACGGTAAACCTGATGTTTATATTTCATGTAGTGGGGTTGACAATGATTTCTATAATTTTGGATTTTCTATGTCCGAATTAATAAATTATAAGAGTAGTAATCAAATTATTTTTTTAAGCCAAAAAGACAATACGTACAAACGAGTAGAAGTTCCATTTAACATATACGCTCACCAAGCAGCAGCAGCCGATATAAACGGTGACGGAAATATTGATATAGTAACTATTAATGTTTTTGGTAATACTATTTTCCCCGATTCTAATAGCGGAGTTGATAGTGTGGCAGTTTTGTTGGGGAATGGCGACGGTACATTTAAACAAGATACCAAAATAATTCCAAAATCTTCTTCAATGCCAGATTTAAATATAATGTGGAACCTCATGGTAATTCCAATTGATGGTCGATTGGATTTGATTTTGTCTAAAGAGTCATTTACGATTTGGGTCAAGGGGGACAAAAAAGGAGGTTTTGATTGGTCAACTATTAAAAAATTTATCATGCCATTATCAACTTCTCATGGCACTAGATATAGCACCGCGCTAGATGTTGTATACGATAATGGGTATTTTTATTTCTACGTTACTGACGGGTGGGCAGGAGTACCAATAGAAGGAGTAGAATGGGCTATTATTAAATACTCAACTGATACAGTTACTGCCAGTGTTATACATACTTTTTATAACCCTAGCGTTACGTTAAAGCCATATTCGGCACAAATTAAACCCACTACTTCTGGAGCGTTTGTTGCCTACACCGGCGGTTGTTGGTCAAATGCAGGCGCCTGTTCGATGAATGTCAAGTTCAAATAATTACACAATAATGCTTCATTTTATTAAATTATTAGTTGTAATATAATTTACTAATTCGTATGCCCACATTTCATGTGAAGCAGGACTAGGATGCCACCCATTGAACACCGGTTCAATTTTAGGTTCAACGTTTTCAATATAACTCTTAAAAGTATTACAAGGCTGATCTTTCTTATAAAAACGAATAGGATCAATTGTTTTCCAAAGTGTTTGATAATCTATTTGATCATACCGGCGTAACATATCAGTTGTAGATTGATATTGATACCCGGAGAGTTTATTTTGTAAATTTTTTAATTCTGCGGAAACATCTAAGTCATTCCAATCTTCAATATTACTATTAGGGGTTTGATAAAAGCTATTAAAGCACATCCATTTAATATCATGAGCCTTACAAAAATTTTGAAATTGTAATACATCTAATACATACCTGGGCATGTATTCTTCAGCGTTCCATAAGTATCTAGTATATAAATCCCAAAACTTTTCTTGGGGCTTTGCATCAAAATGGTTATTCTGCGGCCATAATCTAAATGGCCTTGTCATAGATTCATCCTTATACCAGAATGAATTACGTTCAGGGCTACTCCATCCAATTATTACAAATAAATCATTCATTGGAATATTATTTGCAATATATGTATTGGTTATATAATTTATAGTTCGCCTAAGGATAGATCCGTTATCATCAGCAGGCCAGGATAAATTAATTACCTCACAATCCACAAGTTTACTCATGAATGTGGGCCAAATTTTTGTAATTCTGTAAGAATCATTTTCTGGAAAATGATCAAATTCCGTAACATGTTTTTTGTCTATATATTTACTCACTAATTTTGGATCAGCTATTTCACTACCAAAAGTCCAACTATCACCGTTTGTTATTAATTTAAATGTCATTTGGATAAATACCTTTAATTTCATTGAATAAATGCATAGCCCATTTAGCATGTCCTTCAATCATTGGATGATTATCCGGTGCCATTGGTAAATTATTTTTCAAACAAAAATTTGACATTACATTTAATGAATCATCACACTCTCTTGTTTGCAAAATATTTGGTTTTTTGAGTTCTTTGATTTCTTGTTCAAATAATTCTAAAATATTTTCTGCGCTATATATTGTATTTTTCCATGGCAAACTACTAAAGAATATATATTTAATTCCTAAATTTTCTAGCAAATTACTCATTAAATACATTTCTTGAAAATAATATGAATAATTAGGATATTCATCAAAAAAATCAGTAATATATTGTTTTTGCCATTGATCCATGCTAGCCAAAAAGTTTGATGAGAAATTTGGACGAAATAGTAAACCATGACTACTTGCAGGCTGAGATGCATTAAACATGCACCAGCCTTTTAAATTTTCATTTTCTTTGAAATACATTTCACTACGATCAACTGATGTCCATCCCAACACTACCAGTAAATTTTTATATTCTTGCTTGGGATAATTTCTTAAAAAATCGTAAGTTGTACGAATTATTCTTTTATTACTTCCGGCTCCCATACCTTCATTAGTAAAAAGAATGTTTAAGTGATCTGCTAGTTGACTGGGCCAATTTAATTTATTTAAATAATTATATTTTTCTGGGTAACGTATATGTGCTAATAATGGATCAAAATCAATTCCGTTGCCTGCTGTCCAGCTACAACCATTAGTATATAAGTGATTAATCATATTACTTTCAGTTACGTTATGTAAACAAATTAGAGTTAGCCTTAAGGATTTTATCCCAGTCTTGGGGCCATGTTAAATGTTCCGCTGTTTTTCTAAAAACACCATATGGGTTAAATTTACTAACCATTAATATGTTTTTCATAGTAAGCCAACGATACAAATTAGGACCATATCCACAGAATTTCAATGAACTGTCAGTAAACGGTTCATTTGTCATTTCCCAAAATTTTCCTGAGGCATAATAACGATAAAAATCGTCAACTATGTTCATAACTCTGCTATTTCCAAAATACAATAACTCATTTATATGCGGCAAAAAGAATTCGTTGGGATAATAATTAGTTTCGCCGTATACTGCAATAGGGAGAAGTTTCCCGTGATAGTTCAATAAATGATCAAATTTTGCTTCAGGAGGGTAACATACATCATACCTAGCACTTACTACTACATCAAATTGCATTTCGTTTGCTAATTCATATTTAGTTTTTAACGCATTAGCCCTCATCTTAGTATAAGATAGATACGCCCATCCGGTCGGTTTTCGCATATTAGCCATAGTGGCTCTAGGAATGTTAATCCTCAGGTTGGGATCAATGAGTTCATCTTTTGACATAGCTTCAGTAACAACCAATTTATCTTCAACTAACACATCAGTCATTCCAAAAGTATCAATTAAATTGTCTGCTAGGGTTTTGTTCTCATACTGCTCTTGCCAATTACTTATTGTCTGTACATTACGATTTTTAAATTTATTTATTAAAATATTTTTATATAATAACTGTTCCGGTGTTGCAGTGGATACAGTGGATGATTTAAAAGAATTCATAACAGAGTTCATAGCAGATTGACGTTCTTTATTAAAATAACTGCTATTCCATGCATGTCCAAAAAATTTATAATCATGTACATCGCTACTAAAAAAATATTTAATTGCGGCGGCGGTATGTTTCCAGGTTCTTGGTTCTCCGCTAAAACAAACAGCAATTTTCATTATCTGTTAGCCATTCCAGGATAATATATTAACTTATCCATTTTTTCACATTTTTCAAATTCAGTCAACGTACAATACGATATACAGGGTTGTCTTAATATAGTGTAGTTACCAGAAAAATATCCGCATTTTAAATCATTAATGATGATACCGTGTTCTATTGCATAATTATATAAAGCATGATGGGGTGTCTTGTGAGGAGTTAGATGGGGTAATTCATTTACAAAATTTACAAATAGATCCATAGTTGTTGAATCAGCAATATACAATGAATCATCGGTAATTTGATCACCGTCGTATATAAAAGTTTCCATTACAGAAACCGATTTAGATGAAGTATTTTTAATCATATCATCTAGCGTTAATGAGTTGCGATAAATCATATCAGGTCTTAACTTCACAACATAATCATATTTTTTATTATTTTCTATTTCATGTTGTTGTTTTAAATGTACACTTAGTAGCCAAGACAGCCATAGTCCCATGTCCAATAGAATTCTCGGGGTAATGTTTATTTTTTTAAAATTATAAATTTTATTAAGTGTTTCAAAATCTATTTCCTGCGCATCACCAAACATATTTCCATCTTTAGCTTGTTTAGGAGTAGGCTTTTCATTAGAAACATTCCACGTGTGTATAAAAAAATCACAATTGTCCCATAAATCACCTATAAATCTTTTTATATTTGGTGCAGCATAAACCCCGGTCCTAATTTGACCACTAAAACAAACAGCAATATTATATGATTTCATACGAACCTAATTCTTTCTTAATGTCAAGATATTCTTGTGTTCTTGCTATTTTAAAATGCTGCGGTGAATTTATGTTTTTTATTCCAAGTGATTTAATAAAAGGATAAAACGCAACTTCAGGTGGGTGAAAAGTTATATGTGAATCAACTACATTAAATGTGTCGATAAAATCTAATCCATGTATAAATTGAGATATTTGATCGTAGGTAAAACTATCAGCAAAATAAAAAGTATCACCTATCATAAAAGTTCCAACATTTTCCATCCATCCATTATTTGTAGAATATATAGAATTATATTCAACTTTTTCAGGTAATATAACTGGTTCTGTAAAAATCAAATCAGTTCTCAATCTGAATACTACATCATAATCAAAGTTATTTTCTAATTCATATTGTCGTTTTAATTGAGCAGCATACCATAAACTATAATATTGTCCTCTGCACCACCATCCCAAAGGAGTTTTAACAAATTCATTAATAAAACTAGGATCATCACTACGATTTGGAATTTCCTTATTATCAAATTTATGCTTCTTTGGCTTTAATGTATCCACAATTAGATTTTTCTCATCCTCAGATATTTTTTTATTATAGTTTGTCGGTGCGCCCGGGATAGTATTAATTATACTAGGTAATGAATTGTAATCCCATAAATGAAAAAAAACGTCTTTCTCTGCGCCGGGAAGAATACTATCTATCCAATTTTGATAGCATTTTTCCCATGTTCTAGGCTGACCACTAATACATAATGCTACTCTCATGGTAGTTTATGTTCCTCTTTTAATATGTCGTTTTTGTTTTGTCTACATTTTTCATAAAATGATTTAAACTCTGGGAAGACATCTACGAAATTTTTACCATGCCGCCTATCCATATCATTAACAAAATCATAAAACTTCGCCCTACCTTCAACTACAACTGGATTTTCTTCATCATGTATTGAATTGAAATGAATTATATCAAATACATTTCTTTTCATTTTTTCAACTTCATATGACTCATACCCTTGATGTAATCCCCAATGCGAACTTCCTGTGTTTTTTGCCATGAAATTAATCGCCGGCACTAAATATTTCTCAATCAAATTTTTATCCGAGAAATGTGCATCTAAACATTGAGGATGACGCAGATACGGAATATCAATACCAACTATTGCAAAATGCTCACCGGATAATTTGTTTCTTTCAGTATGAGAAATTTCTCCACCTAGATTAACACCAAATTGTGTTTCTAAATGTAACAACTCTCTGTCAACATTATATTTGCTTCGTAACTCAGACTGCCATTCTAATAACTTTTGTATACTAGTAACACTCAATAGATTAAATGTACACATGATTACGCATCTTACACCACCAATTTGTAGGACTTCTTCATATCGTTTTTTGAATAATTCAAAATCTAATCCAGGGCGTAGATATTCTGCTTTCTCTCCCCAGGCATCAACGCTTGTAAACAAGGTAAATTTCTTAACATAATTTCCATTTGCTAATACTTTTATCTTATCTAAAAATGAATACCATAACTTATCTGGTACACCCATGTTACTGTTAATACTGAAATCTAATTCAGTATTTGGATTCTCAATGAGCCAATCAATACTTCTAAATGTTTCTTTGCTTAGTAATGGCTCTCCACCCGTAATACGGTAAAACTTAAGTTTCTTATATGCATCGGGGAACCATTTCCAAAATGCTTCAACATATGGATTATGTTCTCTGTTCTTATATGTAATAGAATCTAAGTCTTGCCATCCCTGTACCCATTGTACCTTGCTTGTATTATCTAATACTTTAACTGGACCGTTTCTTTTTAAATCTTCTACCCAAATGCTACTATACTCAGGCCCGCAATAGATACAGCTAAAATTACATACGTTGCTAAAGTCAACCTCTAAGTAAGTAGGATAGTAATCAATCTCATGTCCATTATCAAGTACCATATCATGACTTGATAATGCCCAATTTTCAAGGCTCTTGAAGTATCTGTCACTTGGACTATTTCTATCTTCTACGCGCCAGCAATAATCACACTCACTTGGTTTCTCGCCGGACAACATTTGTTTTCGTGCTTTTTTTAACTTGCTTGTATTAAACAATGCAGCCGGGTTATTTTCTAATTCTTCCAATGGCACAACATGTGCTTTTGGATGATGACATGAATGTACTAATCCTGTACCCAAATGCATAGTGACTTGTGTAAACTTTGCTAAACAAAATCCACATCCAGTGTCATTTAATAGATTTTTTACAGTTTCTACATTTTCTTTATTAGAAACAATATCACCGGAATTATTTTTTATCCAAATTACATCATCTAGCTTTTTCATTACCAACCCTCAATCTTTCTTATTACATCCATCTCTCTTATCAATGGACCGATATTGTACTTATCAGCATTATAGTGTCGCTTAAAGAATTTGCTTTGTTCGCTACTCAATGTACACATTGGCAATCCTAGTTTATCATTTAATGCTTCACCAATCAATGTTGCTTCACGTTCTGGATCTCTGTATTCTTGTTCTTCCCAAAGTGTTATATAGTTATCAAACCATTGAACATTTGCGTGATCCCACTCAGTTAACATAGTCATATATGTTCCAAGTCTTGCACCATAGATAGCCCACATGCCATTCTCAACATCAGCACCTACGTTATGCCAGATTGTTAAATTGTTTAAGTTGCGACTAGCAACAGTTTCTTTAAAAGTGTCAATATCAGGTCTTGCACCTTTATCAAGAACCATTTTTACTCCTTCTCGGAATCCAGCACGCCACGCTTGAAACGGAGTATAATTAGGATAAGTAGTAGAATAACAATCATGCATTGCCCAATATAAATTATCTTTTCCATCCATACAGAAATCAGCAATACGTGCTACATCTCCGTCTTTTTGATTTTCGTGAGTTTTCATTTCACGCACATAAGTTTTAGTCCAGCTACTCATGCCGCCATTGCCATAACGTAGTCCGTTAATACTATTAACAGCTTTCCAACGATATTGTGCTAGCTGATATTCAGAACCTTTATCAGTAAAGTCTAATTGTATATTAAAGAAATTCTCATTAGGCATATTATCACCATCAATAAGAATAAATCTTTCGGTATCAGATTCTTCTGCTGCGGCTTTATGTGCGGCATCACTACCTTTAACACTATCAACACGCTTTGCCCAGGGAACCATGTTCTTTATCTTAAGCCAGAATTCTTCTTTCTGTGGCTCATCATAACTTAGATAGATACAATCCAAGTCTGCCACATCTACGATATTAGAGTTCATATATATTTAATTTCCATTTAATGTGATTGGCATCATCAACTATTATACTCATATCTTCTGGATGACAAGTGACCCCTTCACTATCGTCAGGCATCAATTTACTTACCATTGCGTTTGGTCTAGCACGGGATAGTTTTTCATCGATAACCACTAGATCAGGTCTTGCTTCAACAAAAGTTTGTGCATCAATAACAATGTACTTGCCCTCTACCGATTTATCTCCTGAATAGCAAATTACTTTACCCTTGTCATCATAATATAATCTATACTCCGGCGGTATTAATTTAGGTGCTTCCCAAATAATAATATAATCTTCTTCGGTCATATTACTATTTTATCACAAAAGTTCTTCACATGATAGTGAAATGGATATTGCTGCGGAACTGTCTGTACTCTAATCTGATCGGGCAAGCATTCATATACAAAAGTATCAGTCCAGTTTTCAGTCACATTATTATTAACAAATGCTTTCATATGCACCATGCTCATCTCATTAAACGTAGGCATTGTAGTTTTTTCTACTCCCATAATATGACAAGCAATAGAATAAACCCAGTCTGTAGTAACTAATTCTGTTTGGTTGCATTTCAATATCTTTTTGTATTCTTCCCAGTTCTCAAATATGTCTTTAACTATACTAAAGAATTGGTTAGCCACATCAGATTTCTTAAAATAAGTGATTGCATTATATACGTCTGGCAAATTGTTATCATCAATGAATCTGCGATACACCCTTACATCAGATATCTCCTGCATGAAATTTCTAATTGTACTTGAAACTACAACATCTCTGTGGTTGAGTACATCCCACCAATGGTCTATGTTGCGCGGGATATACATATCCGCTTCTAACTTGATTGTATAATCATATGGACTAGCTTCATATACTTGCCAATCATTTGCAAAGCCACCTAGATCACCGTAGGGCAACATATCACTAGTTATAATAGTGATGCTAGCGTCTGGCATTACTCTTAATATACTTTTCTTTAATGTTTCAGCACACTTAGTATAGCTTGTTTTCTCGGTATCCTGAGCCATTATTACAAAACCTTTATTCACTTATCAGCTCCATAAAGTTTTCTTTGTTCATAACATGAAAATCAGTATCTTTGATAGTGATATATTCTTTACGAATCTTTCCGCGGTTCCAATTATCAAACATTACTGTATATTCATTATTAAATTCATCATCATTGTTTCTGTACACTACTGTGTTTTTTCCCACATGTAATAAGTTCCATGGGATTACATCTTCTTTAGTAGTAAGATGTCCGTTAACTATTCTTGTTGCTAGTGTCAATCCGTAATCGTTGCGAAAGGTAGATGATATGAATCCGTGTATATTTGAGTAATGTTCAAAGTTCTTTTGAACCATTTCTAAGCAATTGAATATTTGTTCTACTCTTTTTGTTTTCTTAAACATAATTACAGTAGCCCACAATGTGTTAAAGCTACGACCACTCAATAGTTCTTGTTCGGCGTTTGGGTACATAATAAAACTAGTAGTATCGTGGCAGCAAAAGTCTGTTAGTAAATCAAATGTCTTTAATAATTTGTCTGAGTTGACCATGTAATCTGTGTCTAGCAATATAGTTTCATCATATGGACTTAATGCATATGCACGATATCTACCTTTGTTGAACCATATCCCCCAATCTCTTTTATTGGTTTTATCAGCATCAGCTATGATAACCTTATCAAATGTATATGTTTGTTGTTCAGGCAATGAATCATTATCTGTTACGATTGTAACAGGTAGATCCAAAAAGTGATTTACTCGTTTAGCAGTTGCTACTGCCATTTTGTAGTAGTTATATTTTGGGCTATTGAATGCAAAAAGTAATACGCCTCTACTCATCTTTTCTTCTCTAATTCAGCCCATTCGTTATACCATTCTTCCATTGTGATTTTGTAAGTATCAGAAAGTTTACTTAGCAAATCTACTCGTTTTACTTTAACTGGATTATCAAAGGTGTCTATTAGTATTACCCATTCTTCAGTAGAAGAATTTAAGAAGTTAATGGTTTCTAGATTGGCGCGCCAAAGTCCATTTTGATCAGCAACAATAAATTTACTGTCGTATTTGTCTTTTAGATAGGCTTTAGCTGAGTTATGATTGAAGCGGGCTTTAGCTTCACTTATTAATGTCTTTGTATCCATGAGTACTCCTATGAGTATTTAGATGGATACAAAGATGATGTGAAAAATTATGAGCCGGTTACTGTTCCGGATACGGTTGGAGTTCCCCAACTTGCTGTAGGTAAATAAGTTGTTTCAGGTGCTACAATAGTTACCGTAGTAGCAGAGCCTGTTCCAACAGTTAATCCATCTGGAACTTCATCCCAAACTGTATAGATAGTAACAGTAGCGCCCGGGGAGCCATTACTTACAGCGATTATACGAATGAATGAACTTAAGTATCCTGATGGGCCAGTTGATGCTAATTGGGTGAATACATTTGCATTACTAGTAGTCAGTGCATAATACCCTGTATTAGTACTAATAGTAGGAGCATTACCACCTCCACCAACTTTAGTGATACCGTTGAATGAGACACTATTCACAGTTATTGAGCCAGTAACGGGTGAACTTAATACAACTGTACCAATATTAGATGCTAGTCCGTTATATAATGTATTGATAGAAGTTGCGGTATTTGCATGAGCGCAAGTAACTTTTAGTTGTCCGCCTGCATTAAAGAAATACCTAGCAGCATTTGCATTAGCAAATGTTACAGTATGTGTAAAAGTTAATGCTGCTTGCCATGTACTAGCATAAGTTGCAGTATTAGCAGTTGTAGTACCTTGACTTGTGGCATTTAATCTATTGGTATAAATTGTAGTTAAATTTGTTGGTATTGCAGACAAGTAAGTAACTGTGCCGCCCGCTGCAGGTGCAGTAACTGAACTAATTGATGTTCCTTGATGCGATGCGGAGTTTGCAGTTTTATTTACAAGATTAGCCCATTTTGTAGCAGTAACTGAATCACCCGCCGCCACATTTGCTTCTGCTGTTTGACCATACCCAGTATTAGTTCCACCTGTTGCCCAGACTGCATTTAAAGTTCCGGAACTTGTGACCGGATCTCCACCCACCAAGGTGTTATAATCTGATGCTGCGATTGTTCCGTATTGTGCGTAACTCATTTTTAATCCTTATTTAGATACAGTAACAATTGCTAAAACTGTTCCAATGCTATTTGTTGTTTTATTTTCTAATGCTCGTCCGATAACGTTAAACGCAGTTGCCTCGCCTGCTTGTGCTGCTCGTGCTATGCCGTTGCCTGCACTAACTAAACGATCACCTTTCTTTACTATACCAGTGACTTTTACTTGAACCCGTCCTGTCATAGCTACTGGCGGGTGAGTTGTATTATCTCCTGCACCTGAATTCATTAAATAAGCAGCAGTATCAGAGATAACACCAAATATATCTTCACTTAATTCGTATCTTACACTAGTGATTTCTTTTTCTCCGCCCAATTCAACTACTGTTCCTGCATCATAATATGCATCTGCCTCAAAGCGTTCGGCCAAGTCAGCGTATGTTGCATTAAGCCTAGAACCGCTAGTCAATGTCCAGTTACCAGTAAATTGGCCTGCCGTACCACTTGCACCAGTAGTTATATTGGCTGTTGTTACACTAGCCGGGTAAATTGATCCTGCAAATCTGCCGCCTGCCACCGATGCGTTTGATAGATAGTCAGATACATTACTATTGTTGTATGTACCTGCAAAACTAACTGTAGTACCGTTAGCATATCTGTAGTTGTCCGTTCTAATTCCTAATGTGCTGCCTTCAGTTCCAATTTGTAGATTACCATTTTGAACTAATAAACTTAGTCCTGCTACACTACCTGCAATGCCACCGCCGTTTAATGTCCAAGTACCTTGTAGTATTCCATTAGTAGCATTAGCACCAGTAGAAATAAGTTGAGTATTTGTTGTTCCAATATTAGCGGTAGTAAGATTTCCGGTAGTTATATTAGCATTTGCACTTACAGATATATTAGTAACTACTGCATTTGCCCCGGTTACTGTTCCACCAGTAGAAAGATTTCCTGCTGTTAATGTTCCTGTAACGTTAACTGTTCCAAATGTTGTTGTTCCACCGCTGCCTGATTGTGCCAGGGTGATCCATGAACTTGCAGTAGTAGTGCCATCAGCTGGACAAATACATAATGTATTAGCATTAGTATTATACCATAGTTGACCCTGTAATGGATTTGTTGGGGGTGAAGCATTTGCAAAATTTTCTAGGGCGTGAACAAAGTTGGTATCCAGATAGGAACCATATCCTGCATAGTTTCTACCCGGTAATGCTAGTGAGGTACTATTTGTGTTAATAGTACCGTCAGCAATGGTTGTTAATACTGAACCATTACTTTTTACAATTGTATATGCCATTTTAAAATTACTCCGATATCTGTTATTTATCTTAAATTGTTACTAAGTTTGTCAGACTTTGAATTCTAACCGTGTAATCAATTTGTATCTGTCTATTTAAACTCTTTTGAACCGGGTGAAAAATCACATGGGTCAATAATCTAGTGATAGTTGCTCCCGAACTATCAGTCCCGTAATTAGCAAGCAAACCTAATTCATCAAAAATATAAGAACTGTCGGTTTGTGTACTATTATCAAATGCTGCTTGTCCAGCTGGTTCACCGTAATCTAACAAGCATTGTACCAAAATATCTGTATAATACTTCCCTGTAGTATGAGAAACTGTCATCTTGTTGCGTGTAGGATCCAAATTAAAAACACTTGTATCATCTACGATTTTAGCGTAAGTTTGATTGTATAGTGCTGCATTTTGCCCGGTTACGTTTGGGGGCAAATAAGTAATAACTCCGGTCTCAGATACGCTTGCGCCACCGTTCCCAAACGCCATTTCATAGATTTCCCCGTAACCACGACTGCTTAATGTGTCAGCAATGGCCTCAGACATGGTTTCATAATTTATAGCATTTTTCTTGTCTACAAATATTTCCCCATTGTTAGGGTCATAGATTTTGATAAATCCTTCTACTTTATATGATAGTGTTATTACTGACATTTAATTATCGCCTCGTGTATGTACTAAGACTTCCTTAGTATTTGGGTCCGTTATCTTTACGCTGGAAGAAAAGTAAAAACCCCCGTGTTCATTGGGTTTTTTCTCCTGTGCCACGGGCGTTTGTTCTTTGTTTTCTTCCAGTTTTTCGTTCATATATTTATTTATCTTTAAGTTCTATCCGTTCTTAAGAAACCTGCTCCCAATGTGTCACTAATCTGCAACGGATCGCCCTCAACTGTATTGTATACATAAGAATTCCACGCAGAAGAATATAGTACGTCTGTCATACGATTATTTGGAACCAATCCGTATGCTTCAGAATATAACGGAATATAAGTCTGTGTACCTGTGCCGTTTGTTCCGCGTTGCAAATCACTGACTGTATTGTTGGTCAAATCACATTCTCTGAATCCAATTTGCTCCCCATTGACATATAATAATCTACCTTCAACTGAAGTGATTGTCAATGAATCCCCAACTGAAACTTGAGCAGAAATTTGCAATATTGGAGCGGTATCTACAACAATTGTTGAATAATTTACTGGGTCCACTAAGGTAGAAGTTGTATTGTTATAAACTGTCAAATGACATATTACGTTCTTATTAGAAGTTAATCCAATATTATATAACCCGTCTACAGCAACTGGACACGTTACATCCTGAACAATAGTATCGGTTATACGACTTACATCATTTAAATAAATCAAAGTATCAGTGTATTCTAATGGGTGAGTTAACCAAGTTCTAGTCTGTGAATTTGCTCTATATACAGATGGCTGATTGCTTGTAGTTACATTTAATAAATAAGTTTCTTCATTTGGAGTAGCTGTTGGCATCATACTAGTTATAATAACTACATCGCCAGTTTGAATAGTTGTCAAAATACTTAAATTATTATATTCATTTAGTCTCAATGACGACGCCGGAACTCGTAAACCATTTACAGTTACCCACAATCTATCAACATTGATTTGTTGGAATTGAGAAACATTTACTACACCTGTAGCTGTTGTTACTGCAAAAATTGATTCATTTGGATAGCGAGTTTCGCTAATAGTAAATTCTTGTAAACTACTTGCAACGCCTGTTGTTCCTGAATCAACATCCTCAACTGTAATTATATCCTCTACAACATAATCAACGTCTACTGTACCTGCAACAAAGTTCCAGTCAGTATCACCCAATTCTAAAATTTGATACTGGTACCCTATTACAAAATCATCTACACTTGTTGCCGGTGTAATTTCATACACATAATATTCATGCTGTGCTAAAATATTACCCAATATATCTTCATTTTGAGTAGCGCCAAATTGAGTAAAGTATACCGGAGTTCCATGTATTAATTTAGTTCCGTCTTGTACAGCAATTCTGTTATTAGTAGAATTTGTTCCAATTGTTACAGTAGTAGCAATAGTAAACAATTGATCTAACCATGCATATCCACCTGAGATATATGCAGATATTGCAACGACCGGGTAATTAATAGCTCCATATGCAGGATTGTATGGATAGGTATACAAATCAAATTCAGTATTACTTATTATTCTAGCATAATATGTATTGTTGTTTAACTGGGTTGATCCAACTACACCGTCAATACGAATTAATGAATTTTCTGTTAAACCGTGATCAATTCCAGTTATAACTCTAACTGCTACTAAGCCTCCGCTGTATGCATATAATGAATTACCTGAGGTATCAGTAAGTTCAATTATATTACCATATTGATCTTCTATAGTAAAATGTGTGCTATCTAATAATGCTCTAACAAAATAAACTTCACCAAGTGTGCTGATACCACCTAAATTAGTAAGTAACACAGTGCCGGTTCCCGCTGCTGCTGAAGCTGCAAGCACGGTGAACGTGCTACCTACTTCATATGTAACACCGGACGTTAATGCAATGTCATTCCATTCAGCATTAGTAGTAGTACCTAAATCAATAATTTGATATTGATAACTGTTTACTATTCCTTCAGTAACTCCTATAATTGCTGCTTTAAATATTATATCTTGTCCAACAGTTAAATTACTTGTAGTGCTACAAATTACTGAATCATCCGCGGCTATAGTTCCTGAAACAGTAATTGCAACAGGAGTAGTGATAGAATTATCTATTCCAACAATGTTAGAAACAGTTAGCTCACCAACAACACTAGTCATTGCTCCACTGTCAGTGGTAACTTCGTATGGTAATCCTCCCACTTGACTTGAGATAACAAAGTCAGTAGAATTTAATATTTCTGTTATATAATATGTTTGTCCAGCAACTATTCCACCTATTACATTTTCAAATACAATAGAACTATTAATTATCAATGAACTTGTAGTACCTGAAGCCAATGTCAAATAATATAATGATTGACTATACAAGCCAGATGAGTAAGCATAGGCCGTTCCGTTCCCCAAACCTGTACCAATATTAGCACAAGTAAAAGTACTACCAACGCTGTAAGTTACGCCGGATGTTCCTGCAATAGTATTCCATTGTGTATTAGTCGTTGTTCCTAATGTTACAATAGAATAAACATTAGTCAAAACAAATGATCCGGCCGTTTGTAATACAGTTTGTTGTGTAGCATCAAATCCATTGCCGGCAATTATCGCTGATCCAGTTCCAGTTCCGGGGCCGGTTGCAGTAAATGTAACGCCTACTGTATTTGAAGAGGCCCCAATTAAAGTGAAATTTGTATTTGCTCCGGGAGTAGGATATGCATCATCGTTAAGTGATTGTATAGTATAAAGTTGTCCAATAACAAAACTTCCAGCAAGAACACTGTAATCAAACGGTATTGCTGTTGCAGTAGTATTGCTTATTGTAATACTTGCTACACCTGCTCCGGAACTTGTAATATTGTATTGTGTATTAAAATATTGACGGTCAGTTAAGTTATATGTGGTTACTGAAATAACATCTCCATCAGATGGTGGACTATAAAATAATATTGTATTATTAATATCATTTATTGTGTATGCAGAATTATTCTGTCTTACCCCATTAATTTCCACAATTGCATTTGTTGGGTTAGTTCCTCCCAAATAGTTAGTCAAAGTGAATGATGCTGTTCCAACAGCATCACCGACAAATGTTTCTACTATTGGCAATGTATAACCATACTGTATAGGCAATGTTTCACCCATTAAAGTATATGCTAGATAATCTATAGTAACATCATAATCTGCTGCTAGCATAATTGATGCAGTGACACCATTATCTGCTAATCCGATTGCATAATCATTGGTAATGAATATTGCGCCGCCGGTTGCATCAGATAATTCTAATGTATCTCCACCTTGAGTTTCTGATACAGTAAACTCATTTGCATCATATACTGTTTTTACATAATACACTTGTTGTGGTACAATTACATCCCCAAACATTGTATTACTGAATACGATTGATTGATTTGGTACCATCGTTCCGGTTGAATTGGTTGTGATAGTATTAGTAGTTGATTTTGTTCTAGTAACGATACTAGTAGTACCCAATGTCAACGGAGATCCATTGTGATACATTGCAGGGGGAGTCCACACAATACCAGTACCCACTTGTATAATTGCAGTCATGGATCCTGTGGCATCAGCCAATGCAAAAGTATCACCGTTGACAGTCAATGATATAGTAATTCTGTTTGTTGCACCACTAATAGATTTAACATAATAAACTTGATCTTCTACAATATTACCAAATACTGTTCCGCTAAATGTTATTGGACTATTCAACACAAAGTTTTCTACAGAATCACAAGTTATCGCATCAGATGTTCCGTTAGTTAAAAGTGCAATTGCTTTTAATGGTTCAGTAGTGGGTCTAATTACCCCTGATCCTTGATATATACCAGCAGTATAATTTGCATTAACATAAATTTCATGGAAGCCTGTTGTTGAATTTAATCTGATAGGATCAGTTTCTGTATTTGCTTTAACTAATTGATCTCCATTACCAACTTCATATACGTCAATGCGTAAAGTATCAGTACCCGGAGTAATGTAATTAATAGGAGTATCTAATGTTACTATTTTATTAATCCAATCAACTGAATAATCAATACCTTCATATAAAGTGGTGCTTAATCCAGTAGCGTAATCTATTACAAATACACTAACTTGAGTTGGAACAATTGTTGCGTTGACAAAACTATATTCAACTTGATTTCCTGAGGTTGGAGTCAATTCTAAAGAAACTACACCATATCCAACATGTTGATATATTGTTTCATCCCAGTTTGATCCAGGACGAGTATTAGTAATCATCGTAATCGTATCAGACACTATGCCTGGTACCATTTCTTCTGGACCGTAACCTGCTGTAAATGCATCCCCCTGTACGGTGTACACAGCTTCTGGAGTTACAAAATTAGATGTTGATGTCCATGTGGTCAGGTCGGTACTTCTCAATACAGTATTGTTTAAACCAACTACTACATATTCACTATCATCATTGTTCCAAACAACGCTTTCTAGTGTTTCAGTTGTGCCTGATGTTCGGGCAGTCCATGTAATGCCAAATATATCAGAAGTTAAAATTACACCGTTTTCACCAAGCGCAACAAATACATTATTAACACTGTCCCAAATGATGTTAGTTAGATTACGAACAGTTCCAGATGATTGTGCAAACCAAGTAATTGCATTGGTACTTGTGTAGATGATGCCATGATCACCGACTGCTGCAATTGTTTGTCCGTTAGATGCGATTGCATTAAACCCGTATGTTGTAGCATTGAATGTTACTTGATTCCAAGTAATTCCATCAACGCTAGTATATATTAATGCTACATTAACTAAATTAGAACCAGACGGTGTTTGTCCTAAACCAACTGCAACAAATCCAGTGTAACCAGTTGTATGTGCATAAGTAACTCCGTTAAGTACATTAGTTACCGCAACTGGGTTGCCGTTAAATGTAGCTGTAGTTGGCAATCTGTAAACTTCAGTCCATGCTGCTAGATTTATTACATCAGCACAAATAAGAATAGTATTTCCTACTGCAACATATGGCAAACTAGTCTGATACACTATGCTATTCAATGATAATGGTATCGTAGTAGCTGTTAATCCATATGGAGTGTATGAAGTAATAGTACTCCAATTAATTCCATCTGTACTTGTTAATACAGGAGTTGCACTGTTATTACATGTCATAACATAATACAAACCATTAAATATCATGTCAGTAACATTGATAGTTGAATTTGATAGTTGTGTTATAGCCCAGGTTACACTATTTGCACTTACATTCAATGAAGTATATGAAGTTGTATCTGCTGCACTAATATAAGTTGTGCCATTCCAAATTACAGCTTTCAAATCTAATCCAGTGGCATAGAATGGCCTATCAGTTAAGATAGTATCAAGTGTGAATTCGTCTGCTGGGGCAAACGGATTACCTAAGTATGTTGCATTTGGATATGTTATTCCAGATACTAACTGCGTCAAGTCATCACCGGGCATATTAATATATTGTGCCCATGCTTCAGTATTTGTTTTGTTCGGCTTATAGTAACCAACAATTCTATCTAGTGCATTTAAGTTATAGTTTCCAGCTTGCAACAATTCCCACTTGCCAAAGATAAAGTCTTGGTCATTATTGCTAATAATACATTGATATAGACGATTATTATATTTTACAACAGATGCATCAAAGAAGAACGGTTCTGGTAACAACGCAAAATCACCAGCTTTAGCCATTGACATTGAGCCAGTGTCATCAGCAGTTATATCAAAAACTGTTCCACCGATTGATGTAGAAATAGTAACAGTAGTTGAAGTTGGTTTAGCTAGAATATAATAAGTTTCCCCTAGTGTGACTCCACCAAATACTGTTCCAGTAAACACAACAGAATCATTCAAATTGAAGCCAGCAGAACTACCAACTGTAAATCTATTATTAGATGCGGTTGCTACTGTTGCAGTAGTTGTTGTTATTCCTGTATATGGGAAGTTTAGTCCGCTTACTGCAACCGTTAAGTTAGAATTTTCATATAATTCTAACTGAGTTTCAGAATAGACTTTAACATAATATTGTTCTGTTGCGCCTGCAGGAGCACCACTTGCAATAGTGCCGAGTATTCCGCCTGATGAATTAACTGCCGATACTTGTAATGATAAATTATTTGTAGGAGTAGTTCCGCCAATAGCAGTTCCTAAAATAGTTATAATATTAGTTTCAGCATAGCCGGTGCCAGCTGTGGCAACAACAGCTTGATATCCACCTAATATATAACTTACATTAAATGTCGGAGTAGTTCCTACTGATTGAGTTAATGTTACTAATCCAGTAGCATCAGATAATGTATCTGCTACAGTTAGATAAGGTTCACCTGTACCAGTCATTGACCCACTGTCACCTAACGTATCAAATTCTGATCCTGCAGGTGATTCAGATATTGTGAAATCAGTAGAATTAACAATATCTAATACATAATATACTTCATCAAGTGATACTCCACCCAATGATGTTCCACTAAAATATATTGGCATTCCTTCGTATAATATGTCAGTGTCAGTACATCTTAATCTATTATTTGAAAAAGTAGCGGTAACTGTTATTGATGTTGTTCCTGTACCAGTAACTGTATATGGACCGCCGGATGTAGTTAATCCACCAATATTACTAGCAACATCAAAATCCATGTTCGTGTAAATATTAGTTATTCCACCGCTGTTTGTAGTTAAACATACTCTATTAACTGTAGCCAATGTAGCAGTAATATTTCTTTCTATTAAATTAGAAACAGTTCCAGATACTGAAGTGTATTCCCCGGATGTTTTATACAATGTAAATTGTTGTCCATTAACTTGTCCGGGACTTACTGGCAAGCCCATATTTAATGTCATTGATCCGGTTGATGTAGTTAATACTACAGTATCAACCTGACTAGTAACAGTACATGAACCTGAATCAGTTGTTAAAACAACTGCACTTCCATTAACAGAAGCTGAAATAGAGAATGTTGAATTGCCAGAGAATAACTCTCTTACATAATAGATGGTGCCTTCAACTATACCACCAAATGTTGTTCCGGTAAATATAATCGGATCATTTACTGATAATCCCAATGTTGTATTACATGTAATTGCATATCCGGATGCATTAGTTGCAGTTGCAGTTAATACTAATGGATCATTGATTGTAGACATAGTGAAATTCTGCAAGTCAATGACTGTAGTTACATAGTAAGTGTCATTTTCAACAACACCGCCAAATACGTTTCCAGTGAAGAATATAGGAAGACCTTGATAAAATCCTGTTGTTCCATTTTCCCCAATAGCATTTAATGGTATTGTAATGATATTATTTGTAGAACTTGTTCCTGTTACTGTTCTAATACCATTATAATTAACTGTCATTATTGCAGTATTAGTTAACTCACCTACATACAAAGTAAGCCCTGCGGTTCCAACTGTTGCAGTTGTCAATGAAAAGGTAGCGCCCGGTACACCATCTGTATCTACTGTGGCAGAAATTGTAAATCCAGTATCTTCTAATAATGTTGCGTCTGATGCTGTACCTGTGCCAGATCCTGTGCCAGTTGCAGTAAAAACAACACCCACTGTATTAGCACTAGCACCTATTGCCACAAAATCAGTATTACCTACTGAAACAATCGTATAAACTTTTCCGAATACAAAAGAACCTGCATCTATTATTTTAGGTAACTTAAGCAATGACTTAACATAATATATTGTAGTAGATTCCGGGGTAACACCGATTGGAGTTGACGATACGATTGGACTACCAGCTGGAATTGAACCAACAAATTTCACAGGCATACCCACATAGAATCCTAAGGTAGAACCTAACAATGCATCTACTGATGATCCGCCCGTACTTGGATTAATTCTTATCGCATTGGGATACAACGTAGTATTATCATATGTTTGTATAGTATCTCTTGTGCGTGATGACCAAGTCAATGTTTGATTATTTTCTACATCTAAAATAGAGAACCCAACACCCTGCGCACTAGCTAAAACCGAACTGATTGGAGGGCTTGATGCTTCTAATGATATTGAAGATGAAGATAATCTTAAACTATCGTTGAATGATCCAGCATAAAAAGACCCATAATAACCAGATGGTTCCCACTCAATTACTTGAGAGGTATATGAGGTTCTATCATAGCGTAAGGTTATTGAATTTTCTCTTGTTGGAATAGAACTTGTTATGCAAGATGCTACTGCTCCTACTTTTAATGTTTGAGTTCCTGAACCCTGACTAGTCAATGGCACCCTGTCGTGATCATTTAATAAAGTAAAATATGTATCATACAATGCAATAACAGTAGACGGGGTAGTTTCTAAAACTCCAACATAATATTTTTGTCCATCAACTAATCCACCTATTTTAGTAGATCCGGCTGGGATATTATATATTAATAAATCTCCTGTTTGTAATAATGGTGCTTCTATTTCAATAGTACTATTATCAACATTAACACTTGTACTATTAAATGTAATTGTAAATGCAGGGTCAATTTGAATTGTTGGGAGAACTGCATAGCCTTCGCCCGGATTTAAAACTTTAACACCTATAACTGAATCTAAACTCATTATAGGTTCAAGTTGTGCAACTACTCTTGGTGCAGGATATACCGTAGTGTCAATATATGCAGTAACTCTAGGAGGTTCAGTATATCCTCTACCTGAATTCAATACTATTACTGCTGGCAAATCAATATATATTTGTTCGCCGGGAATATGTTGTTCTATAGTAGTACTATTATATCCACGAGCCAATCCTAATAATTGATTAGTTAATAAATCTATAGAACTGTATGCAATTTCTTCTGTCCCAATTAGTATTGAACCGGTTACTGGAAAACCATTAACATTATCAACATACAGTGAGTTAGAACTTAATGAAACATACGATGCTAATTTAGTAATAGGATAATTAGTCTCACCTGCTACTGTGTTTTCTACTCTATATCCTATGCTCAATCCATAATTACTAAACCATTGGCTATAAGGAGCAGTTTGCCATATTGGATCAGTTGGCAAGAATTGGTTGTCGCCACTTGGATTAGCATATACTAACTCAGGAGATATGAATTGCTGTACAGTTGTGTTAAATTGTGATGGAATGTCAAAGTCAGTTATGTCTCCTTCAAATACATCAGTTTTTGTATACTTGAATAAGAATTCTTTAATTACTACGTGATAAGGTTTAACTTCATTAATATATCCTGCCAAGAAGTCTTGATTATCAGAACGAAATACTTCCAATGGTAATAATTCTCTAATAGTATGTGAAACATCCATCAATGAAGTTTTGTTTAACCATGGTAAATAATTTTGATTTTCAACAGTTTCACTTTGAATATATTCAAATAATAATATTAAACTTTTATTTCTATGAATTAATAATTCATTGGTATATATTTCTTCATTCAATGCACGAACTATGTTACGTGTTTCTTCACTAGGATATTCATCATATAAGTTTGTATCAAAGAAATTATCACCAAACCCTAATTTAGCACTTGGATAATCCCAAAGATAGCTACTGAACTCTATTGTGCCGTTTGTTAATCCAATTCGTGTCCAGGTACCATCAACATTATAGATGTATGTTTCGCTATTGCCGGCGCTATTTGCTGCTACTGTAACAATTGTGCCCGCTGCTACATCCAACGTAGATAAGTCTGCGTAGATAGAAACCTGTAATGATGATTTAGTATTATTATTATATCCTGTTGCCCACCAGTTTATGTAATTCCAATAATTTTTAGTGTCATAGAATGTGCCGGTTTTTGATAAAAATGCAGCATTTCTGGTTTCAGTTATAGGATACTGTGCTAATATTTCATTCGCATACTGTAAATAATTCTGTAATGCACCAAATCTGTCGTAGAAGAAACCTTGTCTTGGCTTAGCCAATACACCTGTTTGTACTAGTTTTGGCAATAGCGGATTAGGAACCACTGCTCCAAAATTATCTACGCCACACATACTATCTAACATTCTATTGTATAGACTAGTTGGCTCTGTAATCCCTACTGCCCCGTGATATTGATATGCTGCGCCTGAGCCCGGTACGCCGGGCAAGAAGTCATCAGCATAATTTGCTCTAATCAAACTATATTGATTATGCGCTACATCATCATTGTTTGCTGTTGCATATCCAATATGTAATGTTGTATCATTTCCATTAACATAATCAAAACAGTTATATAATCCAAACACATTTGGTAATAACGGTGAGAAATAACTAATGCCAGTTCCCTGTGGGTTAGCAATATATAATTGCAATGTAGTGTCAGCTAATGTCTTATCTCTGCGGGTAAACACAGTATTAGTGTTTCTTGCCCAGAAGTAATAAACAGGTACTACTAATCCCTCAGCATTAATTACGCCTTGTACACTATAATCAGTTGGACTAAATGGTACACCAGGACCTGGATATTGTGCCGGCGGCACATTGCTTACAACCCAAGAATAAACTGAAACATCACTTCCCGGGAATACTCTACCCCACCACTGACTGTTGTATGTTACATCATTTTGATGATAATTCATAAATCTAGTGTTATTGGTATTAAACCAAATCATGCCTAATTTTTCAGGCCCCCAAACTAAATTACCCTGGGTATAGCTAGGACTATTATATCCAGCTGGATCTACATTAGATATAACATCTATATTTTGTTGTATAGCCCCCAATAATTTGCCTTGCAAGGGATCAAAATAATCTAAATTCTCTAGTGTTTGATTGGTGCTTGCACTAAACAACTGAATAGGCCCTAAACTATTAACATCAACAATTGCGCTTGTACTTCTAAATACTGCCCAATCAGGTTCGCTACTTAAACTTACATAAGTAATTACTTGTCCATTGGTGTCATTGGCGTTAGTTGTTGGCGCAAAGTTAGGAGTTCCTACAGTAACACGATTATCATTAAAATCTAGCGCAGTGCCATAGTATGGTTGTGAGCCGTAATCTAAATCTTTAGCATTTGTGCTCTGTGCATATACAAATTTGCCCGGTGCAGATAAACTTTCATTATATGTAGATAAGTAATCAAACATATATACTGCACCTGCATTACGGAATGTATCAACCCATTGTGTTGCGTTATTGTCAAATACTGTATCATTGTCTAACTCATCATCTGTGAAGTCAAACGTAGTAGCGGCAAATCTTGCTCCAACTGGTGCGCTTGATATAAATGAACCTGAATTAGATTTATCAAATTTTATTGTTGTACCAAATTGTGTTCTTCCTGTAGGGTGTGGACAAGTTACTACTTGTGTTTCTGTAAAGACATTTATGCCTAACTCAGCAAACGTAACAGATTCTACCGCGGTCAATGATAGTTTATTGTTCGGGGTGCTTATGTCAATGTTTATTAATTGAATGATTAATTTGCCATCTAATGCAGTTGCATTAACATTAGTTACCTGTGTTAAATTAATTGCTTGTGCCGCGGCAGTAGCATTACCAACCGGCAATGAAACACTATATCCATTTAATAAAATATTTCTAGGTGTAGTTATATTGCAGTCACTAGTGCCTATAATTATACCGTAACTTTCTCCACCATTGGTGAATCTATGTACCGCACCTTCATAATTTTTACTGTTCAATTCAAATGGTGCGCCGACTAATATTTCATTTGCAAACTTGTTAGTATCTACACTTGTTCCAAATTCAACCCCAACTCTTGGTGCTTGCCCGTTATCTAGTGTTTGTGCTAACACAAAATTTATACCACTAACATTAACAATATCACCTGCATTTAATAATGGAGTAGAACTACTATACATATACAATACTGAACCAATAACAGCATAGTTATTATCTTCAATTAGAGTTCCGTTAATTGTAACAAACAATGGAGTGGTTTGTACAGTAACTACCATGCTGCCGCCAGATTCTGTATTCAATTGAATTGGGGAAATTGCGTCACGAGTCAATGCAACTCTGAAAGTAGTTGCTGATGGTTTATCATAAACATAATAAACAATATTCTCACCTAATGCGCCAGATGATAATAATGTGCCGGAAAATATTACAGGATCTCCTACACTAAACCCAGCACTACTAGTAACTGTAATCCTGTCTGTAGTACTATCTGTAGCAGTGGCTGTTTGTGTCACTGTGGTAGGAGTCCATGCTAATGACAACGGTAAAGGAATATACCGTTGACTAGTATTTTGTATTTCAAAGTTTTGAACTGTTCTATCAAATACATATGTATACCCGTAGTTTTCTGTTGCACCATTGTAATTTTTAAACGGAGTGCCAATTACTACGGTGTCACCATAATAATCAGTAGAGATAGAATAACCAAAGTCATCCCCGGCCGAAGTTAAACTTAACGCATCACCGTCAATAATATATTCAGGCTCATATAAATCAGTAATAGTTGACTTACGATAAACATGAACACTATTATTGTCAATGTCAGATATGTATAACCAATTCTTATCACCTGATAATGTAGTAGAACTACCCCAATTTGTTACGCCGAGTGGTGCAGCAATTGTCTGATACAAATCAATGGTATTAACTAACAAGGTAGTAATTAATTGATATATATAAACATTGCTAGCATCGGTTGGTTCAGATATAACAAACAAGTCGTCTGTATAAGAAATAGTAGAACCAAAAGATGTTCCATTACTTAATGTTTGATTTAACAAATATGAATCAGTGATTGGATCGTACTTATATCTGTAAACTTCACCTGCATCTGCATCACCGATTAGATAACCCATGTCAGTCGTGTATGCTACTGCGCTACCAAATGATTGACTAGCTGAATTTAGTATTTCTTTTTCAAATTGATAATTTAAACTCTTACGGAATACAGCCCAACTGCCATCATTATTTGTATCAACCCAAACTTTTAATTTATTAAATTCGTTATCTAGCAATGGTAGATCGCCAATTTCAGGTGCAGTTGCTACCCGTTGATTTTGCAGTTTAAATCCAATTCCCAACCCAGTAATATTACGTATGCTAGGGTTTAGTGCAAGGTTGATAATGACATTGAATGGATCAACCACTGCTGCAACAATATAATAATTATTAATACTTGCATCAAAATTAACGATTGCAAATAATTGATAACGACTTAAATTATGTGCCTGACTGAAAGTAATTGTTACTGTGTTATTTAAATTATTTTTTGCATTTGTAACGGCGCCCAAACTTGCAGGAGTAAATATTTTCCATTCAGATAGATAATTTGCTAGCCATGCATAGTCACGCACATAGAACTTATTAATTGGGATTAATGTTCCAACTGAATTAATAGCACTAGATAATCCAGAATAGAAATAACTTGCCATCTTAACATCGTTGAAATTAACATAGCCAGCACTAGGTAATAATGTAGATGGGCTTGTTGGTTCAATTGTAGGCAATACATCAACGTTGTTGATTTGTCTACCGTAATTTGTAATAGAGTATATAGGTACTTCTTGTTGTACTCCGGCATTTGGCACCCCATTAGTTAAACCAACAATAGAAGGATTGCCTGTTAATTCGCTTTGTTTTAATTGGAATTCAATAAAGTTATCATTTAATATTCCACCAAACTCACCTGATTTTATTGCCCAATTTTCATATAAATCATAGTCAATTCCACCCTGTGCTAATGTTGCGCCTTTAAATGCGCTGGCAGCATTTAGTGTGCCTTTATCTTTAATCATGTTTTGATAAACATTGATTTGTGTGATATCAGTAAGGTCAGCTAACGCCATATAATCTCTTGGACGATATCCAATTAAACTGAAACTTAATAAGTCCGCATCATTTTCTAAATTGGCATTGTTTATATCATAATATAATGTGCTTTCGTATGAACGAGTTTGGCTATTAGGCAATAAACCCTTTTGTATTTCATTGTAATCGGTTCTTCTCCAGTCACGTTCATCAAACAGTTCTTTTGCTTGAATTATTGTTAGTGCTGTCCAATATTTGTTTTTATATTTTACAATTGACCCTTTAGAATATTTTACTTCTCTGGACCATTCAACAATATTGTCTTGGTTAAGGATGAAACCATATGCATCCATTGTGCCGTCCCAATCAGCAGTCTTTGTTCCACGAAGATAAATTCTATTTTGACGCAATCCAGTAACTAGATTATAAATGATATCATTGAACAAGGTTACATTATCAAACACAACACCATGTTCAATATTACTAATATTAAATTGTCCGTATGCAATTGTATCACCTTGATTTAATGGAGTTGCATCAAAAATAGTACCATTACGAACTACAGATAAATCAACAGATTGAATTGGATATAAGTTTTGATTTAATACAAAATTCAATTGTCTAAATGTTAGTGGCTGAACAATATAACTATCTTTGTTAACTGTAAATGTATTAGCGGATGGATTTAATGTAGTGATACTTCCTACATCCCATCCAGTTTGTGACCAATATAAAAATTCAGCAATCATTTGTGACCAGTTAACCGGCACTCCATTTTCTATTTGATCAAATTTTACACCTTGATTTTCTAAATATTTTCCGTAACTAGACAAGAATTGAGCAACTTCTTGCACAGTATAAAATGTTGTACCATATGGAACTACTTGTACAGTATTGCTATAAGTATTGGCAATTGTTACAGTGACTCCCTCAACCGTAACTCTTTCAGTTTGCCCACCGTAGCTAGGGGCTAATATTTTAAAGTATGCATTAGTTTGTGAATTGCCAAATATTCTAAAACATGTTCCCTTTAAAGGATCATTATCAATTGTTGCGATTTGTATAACCACACCACTATACACAATTCTATCAAATGCTTGATTATCATATAATAAAACGCTATAACTTTCATCAGGAATTAACAATGAACTGTTGTTACTGTTTGCTGAACTTTTTTCAACATAGAACTTTAATAAGTTTTTATCACTAAACCCAGCTAAACGATATACTAAACGAACATCTAAATTGTCTAATAATGTAGTAATATTTGTAGTTGCATCAACCCCGACTTGTTTTTCAAAGTCAACTATCCAATTGATATAACTAGTTGCGGGAGTTCCATTTCCATATATTGGAATATTGTTAACTACCAGGTGGCTTCTGTTATTAACTAGATATTGATCAAATTCACTATTGTATTTGTAATTGTCAACATCCACTCCTAAATTAAAGAATTCAGCCGGTTTAGTTAATGCTAATATACGCATCAAATCAAATGGCCATGAACTACTTCTACGATAACTAAACTCAGTAGGACCTACATCACCCACTTGCCAATTGTTTCTGAAAGTGTTTTCATCATAATTACCCACAACAGAATCTAATGGGGGAACCAAATTTCCACTACTGTCAACTGGCAATATATTTAACAACCCATTACGGACATATCTAGGCAATACAACACCGCGACCAGTAACTGGGTTAATAGTTCCCCAATCTTCACCGGCTGCCAAATCTCCCCACAATACTAAGTTATCACTTGTGTATGGTGCTGGACCGTAACGTGTTTCCCACCAAGTTGGTTGATTAGCATATCCTAACATTTCCCATGGAGTAACGTTTGGGGTGCTTGTATCATAATAGAATAGATACATCCCTCTAAAATATCCTTGTTCAATGGGTTCTCCATTTATTCTATTGCCACTATTAGTATAGTTGTAGGAATATTTTCCATTAACTGAATATAATTGTGTTTTATAATCAACCCTGTTCTGACCTACCCAATTTAAAAATGATTCACTATATATTTGCAAAAACTCAGCATATGAATATCCTGTATTTCTAAAGAAGCCAGGCAATACTTCATATGCTTGTATTGGAATAGTGTTGCTTAATTTTAAATTATTATAAACACGAGTTTCAAACTCAAGTAATACCTGATCTCTAAAATCTTCTAACTTTCCAGTTACTGAATTATATTCTCCATATAACTTATTATATGAACCATCATGCCCAACTATAAAATATGTTGGTACAACATAAGCAGTATCTAAAGTTACATTAGGTATAGTTGCTGGATACAATCCCAATTTAGTAGGAGTATTTGGTGCAAAACTCCCGTATGTTTGATTATATTCATTGATGATGATCTGGTCATTTTGCAATAAATCTTTAGTAACAGTCAATGCCGGCGAAGTTGAACTTATTGTATAATCAACATTTTTTATCAACTGAGTTTGAACCCCATTGCGAACTAAATATACCAATATTCCATTGTAATTTGCAGTAGCATAATTATAGATGGTACTTAATGGATAGATACTTACATCTAAAGAATTTGCAAAACTATAAGTGTTGGTAATATACGGTGCCTTCTGTGGCAACATATCGCTCCAAAAGAATGAATCACTATCAGTACGCGGAGCATTCATTTTATCTAATGCATCATCAAGCATTGCTGCTGCTGTCATGTAATAACTGTAATCAGTAGTGTTAACTGTATCTATTAATAAGTTTTTAAAACCAATATATTGTCTGCTATTATACAATATTGAGTTAAACAAATTATGATTTTGTTTGCGTAAGAAGGCGCCAGGTAATACTAATGAGGCACCATTTTGAATTATTCTATTGCCCCATGGAACTAGATTACCTAAATCACGATAATTGTTAGGACCAAATACTTCTCCGGTTGTGTTTGGATTATTGAAGAATATACTTTGATATTGTCCGCGTATATCACCAATATTAGCAGTAGTAATATCCTGATTTAAAGGATTATTATTCAAATTGATAGGGGTTTGATAATATGCAGTTTTACTTACTTGATCGCTCAATACCAAAACTTGAATAACGGTTTCTATACTATTAATAGTAAAAATAGGGATATCTATAGTAGTAGTAGTATCAGTAATAGTAACAGTATAATCAGTAGACGGCAAATATGTGTTGTTGATATAAACTTGAACTAATGGCCAGTTAGTTGGGATGCTATAGGTAGCAGAAACATCACAAACAAACTCTGGATTTAAATCTATAAGGTTCCAATTAAATTCAAATACTTGATATTGTACACTAGGTGATACTGCTGTTTGCCATCCCAATTCTCTTACATACTCAGTTCTAGTTAGGTAATTAAATATATAGCCGGTGTTTACATTTTGTGTAATCGGGGAAGTTCCATCTACATAAGTAAAAGTTTGACTATTTAATGTAACATCAAAACTTATATCACCCACGTTATCTACAGAACTATAACGCAACGGGAATCCCAAAACAGAATCATTTGCACCAGTACCAATACCAAATGCAAATAATGTACATCCTGTAAATGAGGTACCTAAATAATATTCTGGATTACCAAAACTTATATTATTGCTATCCAGCACATCAAATTTAGGTGGCTGATTTACATTTGTTTTTTGTTGTCCGGCATTCCAATAAAGTCCGTCAAAATAAAAGTCTTTACCTCTATTAGTATACCCTCTATATACAGCAGTTTGTTCATCAGCCAATACTAAACCATCTTCTGCTTCAGTAAGAGTAATGATTGGAGTAGAAGAACCTGAGATGGTAGAAAAATGTGAAACATATATTTTGTTTCTAACTTCTAAGTTAGTATCTGATGCAAAAACAACACGAGAACCCTCAAACAATGCATAGTTAGATAAAGGAGTATCAGCCGTAACTACTGATGCTACTGAAGTTGCTGAAACAGTTGCATTTGTTTTATCCCATGAGACTGTTATAACAGTATCTGTACTTACTGTAGTCACATCTGTAATAAAAGTAATTGTTGGTAATAAATTTGTAGAATCAGATATATACTGACCAACTTCAAATAATCCGGACACATCACTAGTTGGGATTGTGATTGTTGTACTATATGGATATATACTAGTAGTCATTGTTCCACTACTAGTTGTTAATGAAAGACTAGTTCCTAATTTAGTAGTTGATATTGTAATATTATTACCAATAACATTAGTAATGTAGTAAGTAGTGCCAGAAGCAATTCCACCAAATACTGTACCACCAAACACAATGGTATCATTAATATGAACACCGGTTGTATTATTTAAAGTGATTTCATTTGATACCGCAGTAGTTGATGTTGCGGTTTTAGTAGTAATTGCACCGGTGACTGGTGCAATAGTTGCATTGTATGTAGTGTATCCAGCAACGTCAGGGTAATAGTTAGTTTGTCCGGCTACTTGACTAAACGCATCAGTAGTACGGGTATCTAAGAAATCTATTGGAGGTTTTCCATATGCCCCTGAATCAAATAATCTTAAGTTTGGATAAAATTCAATAATTGGACGGTTTGCTTTATTATTCAAAGTAGCCAGTTGAGTAACCAAGTCGGGACTGTTGTTATACAAAGCAGTAGCACGTATCACATCAATGTGGAACCAACGATTACTTCTTGACCATGCATTTTTATTAATTGCATTTCTAGCAATAGTTATATAATCTTGTTCAACTGGAATATTTAAACTTGAATCATAATTACCAACATCATATGCTAATGTATCATATGGGATGTATGTGCCTTCAGAGAACAACCCCGGGGTAACTAAAGTTGTTACTGGTATTAATTCAATAGCAGTGCCCACACCCTCAACATAATATTCTACGTTGTTATAACTTTCTGGATATATATCACCCTGAAATAAAACTTTTAATCCATTACTAAACACCACTCCATTTGGTGCAGTATAGGTTGATCTACCTAAAATTTGAGTTAAGATGTTTAACGTATTAGTAACATTACTATCTACAATCTTTAATACCCCAACTTTATTTGGATTAGAACCATCTTGATAATATAGTCTATCTAATATTGCACTATTGTATGGGATAGGTGATATGGTTCCTATACTATTTCTGTAAAATCCTATATCAGCAAATTGAGTACCAAACAAAGGTGTTATTATTTGATTATTTGGTATAGGTGCAGTTGGGGTCAATTGAATTTGCGGATTAGATTGATCACCTAATAAAGTTATTGTATAAAAATTAGCGTTTACTGTAGTGTAATATCCACCTTCATAATTGTTATTAAATATTGATGTACCGGGATAATCAACTAAGGAGTCATAAGCTACTCCCCCATCTTGATCATATGTAGTTTGATCATAAAATTGATTTACATAAGCAATTTCATCTTCAATGCCTGTATTGTAAAACATCACGGTTAATCCGTTTAGTGCGGTTACTCCGTCAATTCCACCAATATCATTTACTAATGCTCCGTTAACTTCACTGAAAGGGAGAGTAGATATTACTCCAATGCTCGGCCCAAGCGGAAAATTATATTCATTAAGTGCATCTTTTTGTGGTACAGTAAATGTTACTATGCCATTTTCTGCTCCGTTATTAGTAACTCCGTATACATCACGAGTTTGTACATTGCGTTGTGTTGGGCTATATCCAGTAACGCCCGGGACGCCTTGAATCCAGAATTGACTATTTTGATTAACAGTAAATGTATATGTACCCCCTCTCAATAAGGTTAGTGATGGATTAGAACTAGGAGTAGTAAGTGTTTCAGAAGATATTAAATATTCATTTGATAAACTCTGAACTACATATGCTGCTGAATTATATACAATATCGGTGGCAACAACTACACGCTCAGGCCCTGTTGGCAACCAATAATATTGGTTAAAGTTAATAATCTTATCTAAATTAGTAAATGAATCCCATGAATAAAATTCACTATTGAATAATCTATTGTTGTTATCCGTTAATGCACCTTCTAATTTTAGTGAATCAATTATACCAGGATAACTAATAAAATCTGTAGCGGTGGTATCATTTTCTTTTAAGAAAGCAACCCCTGGTTCTAATTGATAATCTGTTCTTATCTTTGTTGGTTCAGTAACATAATAATCATTAGCATTAATTCCATAACCAAATTTACTACCAACATATCCTTCTATCTTTTTAGTATTAGGTTGTGATACTAACTGATCTAGCGTTGCTGCTAGAAACTGAGCATTGGTTTCTGTTTTAAATATCTCTGGTAAGAAATTTAATGTTCTAATTCTTGTTGCCATCTTTAAAATTCTTTATGTTATATATTACTTATGCTATCTGTAATTCGGCGGGTGTAAGGGCAGCAATAACTATTACATCATTTGCTGTTGCTGCATTTACAAATATCTCATATGGTAAACATTTAATTTCATACAAATCACCAAATGCCATTGTAGGATCATTTGGTACTAATACGCAAGAACTAACGTATTCTCCTATCTGATTATGAATATATGCACTCAATTCACTAAAATAAAACGTGTCTCCAAAATTCCAATTATTAATATTAAAATAATCATCCATTGATGCTAACACTGCACTACGAATTTCACTATCGCTGGCGTTTGTATTAGAATTCTTAATAACTTTAATTGTGCCTCTTAATGCTGCTGCTGCTTTAGGTCCAAACAATGGCTTAAACACAACACTATTTAAAATAGCACTATCACTTAACATTTTATAATCTTGTATTTTAGGATAACTTTGACTTAACTCATTTATAGTGAGTCTAGTTGGCATAGGAACTGTGTCAGTAGTATCTTGTATCCAATTTTGATACTGAGTATAATATGCCTGTGTAACTACATACAAATCAATAATATTAGTTGTGGCAGGATCAATACGAGTAGTGTTATTACTGTTATGACGATATTGGAATTGTAATCCTTGACGACCTGGTTTCATACTATATTGCGGTTGTGCAACTAAAGTATAATAAGGAGTAATAATTGTAGGATCTTGTACAGTTATGTAAAATACATTATCTGTGTAAGCATAGAATAGTTGACCAACTGGATATTCATATTTTACAACTTCTACTTGTGTTTGTGTTGGATATTGATATATCACATCAGATGATGCTATCAATTGATAACTAGTTAAGTTGATAGCATCTTGAACTTCTTCAAAGAAAGCATAGATACCGATATTAGTATTACCGGTAACATACCCGGTTACCTCATTAAAGAAATCTGGATTTTGTATTATGGTTCTGTCGTTTGTATCAATACATGCAACCTCAATTTCAAAATCATTAATATATCCATTTGATTGAACTGTTTGTCCAATAATGCTAGCTGCGATAGCTTGGTTTAACGGATAGTTAGAATTTGGTTGAGTATTTGTTACTAACATATTTACATAATCTTGTAGTATCTTACCGGTAAATGGATCATATACTAATTTACCTGCTTCATAAGTAAATCTAGTGTCTGCTACACTACCAAAATAATAAATCAATGAACGATATGTTACTGTATATCTATTGTATCCTGTACTATTAAAATTAACAAAATAATTATTTGCATTATATGCTTCAACACTCCAACGATTTTGTGCAATAGTTAATGAGTTATTGAATACTAATGAAAAGTCTTGTTGTAAATCAATACGAGTCATACACTCATTGATTACAGAATTAGGCAATGAATTACTAAATGATGGGATTACTACAGATAATATAGCACCAACAGGGACGTAGGCATTTAATGTTATTGGACCGGTACCGTTAGCAAATCCGCCGGCGCCATTATTATATCCGTCACCAATAACATTTAAAACAGTAGTCCAAATGTATGTGGCGTCGGATGGGCTAGCGACACCATTTACTAATCTATTATTAACATCAAAATAATAACCAGACGGTGCTGTAAATTTTAGCATTGCGCCTTTTGTTATGTACTTTGCATTGTATGTTGAGTAAGTTCCAACTGGTATTGGATTCTCTCCGCCGTTAACAATGTTATAAAAATAACCAGTCATACTATTAGCATTAACTGTTTTGGTTTGCCAATAAGTAGTACCATCGCCCGATGCAGTATTGATATTATATCTTGTATAATATTGAAGATAATATTGCAAAGACCTATTATCTTGTAATATAGTAGTTAGTGTTCCGGTTAAGAACGTAATAATATCACTGGTGCTATTAACCACCAATAATGCATTACCTTCATTGTTATTTAAATATATTCCGCCGTCATTTGCAAAACTATTAGTACTAGAATATTTTCCAGTCGGATCTAATAAATCTAAATTCTTACTTATACCAACACTACTACGATTGATAGCTTTTGATTTAATAATTGAACTATACAAGGTGTATGGGAAGTTATTATAATCTTCTCCATTAACCATGCGATTTTGAGTATAATAACGACTTGGAGCACGTTGTTTAATATCAGCCAATGATTCACGAACTTGTGCATTTGACACAGGAAGTTGTAATGCTAGCTGAAGTGTTAATGTTTCAATACGACCAACTCTACTTACATAGTTGATGTTAACACTAATGCCTTGCATTTGTGTTGGGTCAATCGTATATGTTAATGCGTTGCCAGCACGAACATATGCTCTAAAATTACCCACTGGTATTTCACTGAAAACCCCATCACCAAATATATAACTTACTTGGTCGTTAAACCTACTGCCAACTGAAAATATTTTATTGATACTGGCTTCTCTTTGAAGATATGCATTTGCATAAACATTTTCTACTTGTTTCCACAATCCAAACAATCCATTTGCCTGGCTTATTTGATATAACCAAGTATCGGTATTGTTAACACCTTGAATATCTATATCAATTGTTTGATTAGATATTTGATTTTGTAAAACAAAATCAAAGTTTTGCAACGTGCCTTGTTTGAAGTAAAAGAAAAATCCAGTATTTGGACTACCGTACCCAAGTTTGTCATTACGATATAACATATTGAATCTGTTTGTGGGTGCGGGCGGTAATTCATAAACATAATCTTCACCCACAGTAGTTACACTACACAATTCAAAATTCATATTCATTCCGTTAACATTATTTGAAAACGGAATTGCAGGCAAGCTACCTGCAGGAATTTGTATAGTATATTCGTCTGTCTTAACTCCAAGAATCTGTGCTGAATTACCTGGCACACCAACTCGTTGTGTGTTTACTAAAGCAGCATTAATAATGGTATTATATTGTTCTAACCAATATGAATTTGCAGGATCATTCCACAATATTGTAGTATTGCTTAAGTTAAATCCATTCAAATCTGTAATATTTTGTGTAGTGCTGATACTAGTGACTTTTAAATAACCCTGTGAAGTAAGATTTCGTTTGGGTGTATAGCTTACTAGATTAGCTAATTTGATAACTGAATCTCTACGTTCAGCAGTGTCCATGAAGTTTTCACGGGCATTTAAATCGTTGCGGAAGGCAAGACCCTGTCCCATAAATGCTATAACGTCAAGTAGGGCAATAAATTCTGAACTTTCAATGTAATCGTTAAACGTTTCAGGATAATATATACGCAAGTAATCTATAAAAGTCTTGCGTAATGTTTCATAATCAAAACTTCTAAAATCTGCCTGTTGAAAGGTTTGGTAGATGGCTTTCCAGTCATTTACCCCGAATAATGCTGATTGTCTTGAACTTGTAGCCATAAGTATTCTCTTTTAAGTATTTATCATACCTGAGAACTAGGGTTTTTTAGGGTTATTGTAAAACTGCTTGATTTGTTGAATTATCAAAGAATACATTCAAATCAAATGCATTATTAAATGGTGCGATAGCCATCTCTAATTCAATCAAAATTCCATTTTCTTGAGGATAAGAATATACAGAATTTAATATCATTCTAGGATCTTGACTAGCAACTCTGCGTATTTCGCTTTCAAGTTGAAATTGAGTGTCTGGTGTATTTGGTTCAAAAACAAACGTCCAAAGAGTAGTTCCGTATCCTGGATTACCTACTTTTTGACCTTTTTGTATGTTTAATGCATTGATAAAATCTTGTACAACTAGTGGAGTATCTACTAATTGAAACTTATTCCCAACTATGACGGGGGCAACCATTGATCCTACCCCGCCGGCGGTACCAAACGGGAGGTTAGTAGACCTTGGTTGAGATCCGTTTATTGAACTATATCCTATGTATGCTGGCATATTTTATCCTGTAATGTATTTATTAGCTTATGCAGCAGAAGTAGTATATTCTCGCAATTTTTCTAGATTTGCCATCATTATTGCTCCGCCCTTGTCTACTTCAACCATAGCAGCTACTCTTAATCTTTCTCTTTCAGGATCACCTTCAGGTAAAGATTTTTTAGCCTCTTCATACTTTGCAAGAGCAGCATCGGTTATAGAACGTTGAGCCGTTAACGGGATATCAAGTTCTGCTTTTAATTTATTAAATCCTTCTTTACGGTCAGCTAGCTTTTTCACAGCATCTGTTGCTTCAGCAGAAACAGCACCCGAGAAGTTTGGTAATGCTATTTTTTTGTCCCCCAAGCCTGCTTTAATTGAAGCCTCTAACTCACTTCTATCTACTGTACCTAACCCAATGCTTGGCATTTTTATTGGGTCAGCACCTGCTGTGTTAAGTGAATTGATATTTGATGCTAACTGTGCTGCCAGTCCCGGTGGCAATCCTGCACTAGCAAGAGAAGATAGTTTATCTTTTCCTGCTGCTAGGGCGCCGGCTAATGCTCCGGAACCGCCGGCTACCTTGCCTAATAAGTCCCCTGCTGCTGCGGATGCAGCAGCGGTTGCTGATGTGATTGTACTGTTTAATGCAGCTGCCGGGTTCATACCATTTTGTGCAGCAGTTGATAATGTTTTTGCCATATTTCCAATGCCTGCTATACCAGGAGGCAGATTACTAGCAGAAGAAGCAGCAGTTGTTATTGCGGCTATTGCATTTTGTCCGCCTGCCAAATTACTTACTCCGCTAGCTATGCTGCTAGCAATAGAAGATGCTCCATTTGCTATTCCAGATGCTACATTAGTTACAGCGTTGGCTGCGCCCGATACTATATTACTAACCCCACCTGCTACACCGGACGCTAGACCGCCAAGTGTTGATGTTGCACCGTCTACTAGTTTTCCTGCTATTCCTGCAGCACCGGTTACAGCATTTAATGCTGATCCTGCAGCGCCGGCGACTGCACTACCTATGCCGGATAAAAGAGAGGATCCGCCACTAGTAATTGAGCCAGTTAAATTAGTAACACCCTTAGCTGCGTCAGCAATTCCACCTAACCCAGACGCTCCGGCAGCCAATGCCGCTGCATTTTTTTCTGCGATAGCTGCTAAATTTTGTGGTATACCCGGGGCAAAGTTCTTGAATGAACCTGTAATTGCTGAAAAGGCTGCACCTGATATTCCTTTGGCTTTGTCAGCTAAACTTGCTACCCCTTCTCCTACTTTACCTAACATACCTTCTACCCCAGCAGTTATAGAAGTTAACTTGCCTGTTACATTTGTTGCTAAATTAGTTGCAAGATTTCCGCCAGCCATTGCACTAGATACTGCGTTTCCTATAGTTGATGTAAGTTTGGTTACGTCTCCTAATGCACTGGTGACCGCGCTTGTTGCACTACTAGCTGCATTTTTAACAAAGTCGGCAGTTGGACCGACTCCAACTGCTGATGCTGCTGATACCATTCCTGCTATAGTACCTGCTGATTCTCCGCCGGTAATTGCACCAACCTTAGTCAATGCAGTTTGTGCTTGTTGTAAATTAGCTTTAGCCACATCAACTTGTGCAGCAACATTAGTAGAAATTTTGTTAAGAGTCTCTGCACCGGCTGCCCCGGTAAACAAATTATTTGTCATAGCAGCAACTACATTAGAACCATTCTGAACTAATCCGGTTACTACTGCTGCGGCTCCTGGTTTAATTACGCCGGCAGCTTCTAATTGTTGAGGGGTTTGTGCTAATGATCCAACTGCGGCATTAATCTTACCTGTTGCATCTTTTATAACACCTGATCCTGTTGCTACTACTGAGGCAGCGGTGCCGGCTGCTGAACTTGCTGCTGCACCTACTAATCCAGCGGTTACACCCGAAGTTAATGCGCTACTTGCTGCGCCGGTTCCCGGTACAGTTGATAATGTTGATGCACTTGCTGGATTGGCAGGAGCAGTTGATGCTGATGCTGTATTTGCTGCTGCGGTTGCCGGCGTGGGTGGTGCTGGCAACCCGGCGCTGGCACTAGTTGTTACTTTAACATCTACTCCTTGACCAGCACTTGCCCATGGTGCATGTGCAGGAGCACGACTAACAATAGATAATAAATATCCTGGTGCTGCTGCATATCCCTTACTCTTATCACCCAGTGTATCTGTATGTGCAACTTGAGGAATTAGTGGCACTTCAGCAGGAGGATTTGAAGTAGCTCCGGTATTTAGATTAATCTTGTCTCCATTAATATACATTAGTTGACCGGCAGCATAAGATCCTTCGCCGGCAGTAGCCATACTCATTGATCCATTAACTTTAACAGTATACTTGCCCATTGTGTAACCACTATAATTTTTTCCAACTCTTACATCATAATTATTAGTGGAATTTATTTTAATATTGTCAGCAGCGATGTTTAAATCTTTTTTAGCATTAATGTTTATATTATTATCAGCATGTAAATTTAAATCACCCTGTGTTCTAATGTTTACACTGTTAGTAGAGTACATATCAATTGTACCCTCTTTACCTAATTCAATATAACTTTGTCCATTACTATGAATGATGAATAATGTTTGCCCATCATCACTCATTAATATCTGATGCCCAAGTGATGTTCTAAGTCTAATGAATTGATCTTTACCAACAACATCACCATCATCCATAACTAATGTATGTCCGGCTCTACGTGCAACAATTTTTAAAGCGTCAGCGTCTTTTGATCCCGATTGTTTAAGAATTGTATCATCAGTAAATCCACCTTGGTATATAGGTCTACCGGGTGTACTGACACCCCATCCAACCCTTGAAGGCGATTCACGTAATGCACTACTTGACACCGGGCCTCTTACTGGGTCTCTAAGTAAACCTTGTTGAAAATATATAGAAGCTGAGTAGCTATGAACTGGTTTTGGTGCATCTAAAAAGCCTGCACTGTCTCTAATTGATTTATTGTTAGTGTTTAAGTTGGTTACAGGTAATTGTGTTGCTCCACCATAACTAGTTGCTTCACCTCCGTTGAATATTACTGGACTAGATAGTGTGTTGGTTCCAATAGCAGGAACCATTTGCAACAATTCCGGATTAATAATACTACCGATGTAGTATCCATAGTTTATATCACCATTGATAAAGATACAAACTACAGTACTACCGATATCAGGGGGACTATACCACATGCCATATGAACTTGGGTTCTGCGTATAGCTTCCATAATCTTTTTCTCCATTGGGACCGCTTGGTCTAGTGCTACCTAAGAACGGGCTCATGTATCCTACGGTTGTCCAGCTTTTGCTATCATTTGGATCAAGTCCGCCAAAGTCTGCAATATATACATCAATTCTGCCGCTGCGGTTAGGATCAATATTGTTTTTTACAACACCAATGATGGGGCTATTACGAACAACTCCGCCGCCAGAGTCATTCTTAAAGTTTTTTACTTGCCCGGTTGGTTTAAAATTATCGGTTGCCATATATTTAAATTAGTAATTATTCTTTAAGGTCCTGCATCATCATCCTGTGTTCTTCCATTTAACGTCGGGATTGTTATATTTTGATTTTGTGAAATTTTTTGCATTGGATTTAATACGTTAGAGTTAAGTAATGCTATTTCTCCTCTTTGTGCCGGGTCTAAAAAGTTAGAAGCTGCTGCCAATGAAGTAGATGGTGTTAATGGTGATACACCTGTACCATCTGCTATAGTAGGAACACTTGCATTAGAACTTCTATTTAATCTATTTGTGTCAACCTGAGATTGATTTCCTCCTGCGGCAGCTGCGGCTGCGGCCGCTCGTTGAGCAGGGTCTCGTGACATTGGATTAGCAGCCTGTTCTGAAGCCTTTACTGGCTTTGCGCTATCAAATGTGGCAATCGTTCCTGTCATATCTTGTTCAAATTTACCTTTACTAAACCTACTTACTACTTCATAAAGCATGTAAGCAATTCCTTTAATCTTATCTTTTATATCATCAGGATATTTCCAAAATATTATGCTTTTATTAATATTCATTAATCCAGTATTAATATCATAATCTTTTGGTTCTCTAAAATTTATTTCAATATATACTTGTCCACCATTAGGATTTATAGTAAAGCCATCTGAGCCATTAAATTTGCTATATACTTGAGAAATACTTGAAGTTGAAGTTTGCATTAAATAATCCGGATCGCCTATAATTGATAGTTTAACTTCTGACCATGATCCTGGATCAGTTAAATTTGTAATATAATTATTTTGCGCCTCTAGCGATTGATTTTCTGCGCCTTGTTTGATTCCATTTGTAGGTCTTCCTGCTTTGGTAACAACGTCAACGTTTCCCGCTTGTGAAGCAGCGGATCCATTTGATGTTATTGAGTTAAGAAAATAATTATTATCCAAAGATTGTTCATACTTTACAATTTCACTGTTTTCTCCAGTAAACCAATAGTCATATCGTTTATGTGGTCCGTAATATGGAGTGGTACTGCCAATAGAGGTACTTAACGCCATTGGGGTATCATATGTTTCAATTATATATGTAGTTTTTAGTGCAAAGTCTCCTACTTTATTATCCCATCCCAAAACTTCTATTTGTGCGGTAACCATATACCAAAGTTGAAGTTTAGCGTTTTTATTTGGCTTTATTATAAGTTCTGCATTTTCCTGATACATTTCCTGCATAGCCTCTGTCATAAAAGTACTTTGTGTAATGATAGAATTAATTGCTTGAAGAATCATGGTACCATTTTGAATCTGAACCATTCTTGAATTAGGATCAGGTGCTTGGCCAGTTTTTGTTGAAGTACCATCATGTGATTTATTGGTAGTAGTTACTTCGGGATTTCTTCCCCATCTATGTTTATTCAAATCATTTGGGGTAACCATTAATGCATCTTTAATATATGTTTCTGCGTCACCTATAAATTTTATATCCCATTCATTTGCTATTTCAATAGAATTTCCAACCATGTTTTTTTCAAAGTTATTTAAGGCAGTAATCAATCCTATATTATTTCCTGAATCAGGAGGTACTGATTTATTTGATGATCTAGATAATCTATTAACTTCAGCTTGACTTTGATTACTGTCTACCTGTAGTCCTCCTTTTAAATTATCATATACAGTTTTGCCTATAGTAGTGAGAGAGTGTGGTACTAGTCCTCGTTTAGTTTTAAACGGGGCATTAGCTAAATTAGCTGCTTCTACAGAATAAACTACATTTCTGCCATCTATTTTCCAATTAAGTTTAGTAATATAAATATCATAAAATCTTTGATATAAACCAAATGAGTTAGCAGTAGTATCCCCTTCGGCTCCTGGTATATCTTTTGAATTTATTAAGTTGCCGTTTACATCATATCCTAAAAATTGAATCCCCAATACAAAAAATTGTTTTGATGGATTTTTTAAATCTGGATATCCTTTTATTTTACAAAGTGTAGCTAATTCTTTTGCCGCTTCTTGTAGTCTTGTTAAAAATGAAAATCCATATGGTTCTGTTACAGTAAAACTTAGTGTAGTAGTATTAGTATTTGTTAATGTAGATTTTGCATTGATGGCTTGTGTAATTTTTAAATCATCTATATAAAAATCATAATCCAGTGTTGGTGCTCGTTTTTGGCCAGGGCCTACTCCTCCGCTTTGTGCAATTACATATGCACCGCCGCCACCACTGGCACCACCGGCACCGCCGGCTCTATTACTATTGTCAATAGTACTAACGTTTGCAGCAGTCAATGCATTTTGAAAAGCATTTATATCTTTTTTACCAGATAAAACAAATGCATTATATGCATCTGGCGTTATCATATATAGTGTTATTTGATATGTATAGCTGCTGAAATCACCCAAAGGATTTTTACGTATTCTGGGACCCGATTTGGTGCCTGGTAATTTTTTGCCAGTAACTTCTACATCGGCTAATGCCTGGCTTCCGTCTGCTTTCACCGTTACATCATTGTAGAGTTTTGGTTGTGGTGGATTACTTTTATCACCGTCAGCACCGCCGGTGGCAACATATGCCTTATTTTGTTGTGCAATTTGTTCGGGAGTTTTTGCAGCGCCGGCAACTACTTCAGCATTGGTCGTTGCTGCTTCTTTCTGTATACCTGGCGCATCGGTCGCTGGTGCTTTGGCTTCAGCACTATCAATTGATGGTTTAGCGCCGGGACATGCATTGAGTTTATCACGCATCTCTTTTCTGACAGGGCCGGGGCCGGTTATTTCTTTAATCCTAGCGTTTCCGTCTTTGACAAGGGTTATTAATGTTTGTATTTCAGATTTTATAGTGTCAGTATTTGCTGTACTAAGACCAAAAAATCCTTTAGAATCTTCAAAATTAGCAATCAGCACTCTTGTGTCCTCGTTAGCCGTTTGAGCCATTGCATTAACTTTTGCTGCTTGTGCATCTATCGCATCTAATTTTTCTGCGAACCCGGGACCGCATGGATCTTCTTTTTGTAATGCAGCTATCTCATTTGCCAATGGCACTTTTAGTGCATCTACTTCAGTTACTTTACTGCTTAATGCTGCTATTTGAGACTTAAGTTCATCAAAAGATGCCATCTTATATACCCAATACTTGTTTTAATAAATCTAACTTAGGTAAATATATTCCCACACCTGTTACAAAATCAAAATAAGGATCTTTTAATCTATTTGGATTTCGTTGTGCAAATACCCACCACAATCTACTATCAGCATACAAGTCATATGCAAGTAAGTCAGGGCGAAATTCATATGCAGTTGATATTTCCCAATAGATATCCGACGGCTGCATTGGGATTGTACGATTTATCATTACATCTAAAAAGTTACTATTGTATATGTCTGTATTATAATACGGACTGGTTGCTGGGTAGATACTTGTTGCCATTACCAAAATCCTCCTGATTGTCGTTGCGATCCTCTTAATAACTTACCAGTTGCATATTCTTTCAAACTAAAGTTATTGCTTACATCATTTCTAGATACAATTGGATATGCTTGTATCGTTATTGACATTTTTGTGGGAACATAAGTTACGGCATCTTTGTTGCCTGAATCATTTTTAAACTTAGGTGCAGCAGCAAGTGCGCCGGTCTGTATTCCTCCCCCCGCCATGCGTTGTGCGTCTGGATTTTCACCCGGTTTACCTTTGGGTTGACCTGATCCTGTATTAACTCCCGGTCTACTTGCTGTATCCATAGCACGAATATAATCTACATCAGTTGGTAAGGTGTAAGTGAAATTATTAATTACTAATGGATGCCAATCAAATTGAAATGAACCCAATCCATTCAAATAACACAATGGAGGGGGAACACCGGGTCCTGGCCCTGGGTCTTTACCATAAAACATTTTAGTAACTGATCTAAAGAAATGAATTACCGCTAACAAATATTGTGCTTCTGCTGTATCTTGTGCGGTGAACTCAGCAGTTATAGTGACGTTATCAACATTACTATTTTTATATGAGAAAAATTTATAATTGCTATGTGTTACATCAGTGGCATCATATCCAGCATTATATGATACTGATATTGCCGGGGTATACGGGAATATAACCCCATCTGTTGCTTGTAATGGATTAAGTATACCGGCAGCACCCTGACCAACTTTATATAAATAATTGGCGCCAGGCGCTAAACTTAAACGCACACGCCAATCTTCTTGTGCTTTAAACTTTTGTGCAGTTTGTTCTGTCTGTCCAGCTTGAGCATTGCGTAATGCTGTTTTATTAGATCCAAACCCAACATTAGGTCCACGTTCTCCTGAAGTAGGAATTAAATTATTAGTATAATCCGCATCAGCCATCTTACGATCAATTGGCGGGTCTCCGGATATTTTGACAGGAGTAGCATTATCAACATGTGCGCCGCCCAATGTTCTACCAACTTGAGTGTAAGGTGGGTATGCGGATAATTCGTCTGCTTCAGCAGATTGTTGTGCTACTGTGTTTGGTGGGTAAGCTGATAGTTCATCTATTTCAGTTGGTTTCTTATCTTGTATTGCTTCATTCGTTGTAGCGGCGTTTTGTGCTAGATTAGGTTCAACTGGAAGTTTCTTGTCTTGTGCTGCTTCATTCGTTGTAGCGGCGTTTTGTGCTAGATTAGGTTCAACTGGAAGTTTCTTGTCTTGTGCTGCTTCATTCGTTGTAGCGGCGTTTTGTGCTAGATTAGGATCACTAGCTTTGGTTACCGGCAACGGGTCATTGCGGTTTCCCTCAGTTATAGTAGAAGTTGGGCCGGCTGGGACACCACCGGGGTTACTTCCTGTATTTACAGGAATAGGAACTTTATCCTGTTCGGCTAAATCTTGTTGACGTTTTTGTATTTTATATATGTTAACATCAACATTTGATTTTTCTTCTTCATAGCCGTAAAGTTGTGTCCTAGCTTTTGACCACTCCCTATTTAAAGCATCAATTTTTTCTTTAAGGGCAGCAACAGCCACAGTATCGCCGGCTTCCCGGGCAGCTGTCCGTGCTTTGTTGACAGCGTTTCTCTCAGCATCAATCTCAGCAATATCTTTCTTAAGTACTCTTATCGATGTTTCCAAGTCTGCCGATCTGGCAGATTGTTCTGCCAGGAATGCTGAAGAATCGCCAGTTGCCGATAAAGTTGCCATAATTTATTATTGTCCTTATACACTATTTAGCATAAATATAATGCGCTATTTTTACCTTTTCTACTAAAAATCTGTTGCTTTTCCGCAACCATTATGCTATAATCACTCAAGCATAACTATAAATCAAGGAGACCTATGTCATTACCCTCAAGAAAACCTGTCAACTATTTAAATAACAAAGATATCTTAAAAGAGATACATGAAAGCAAAAACGCATACTGTCATTTTGCTAAACCCGAATATCATAGGTATGATTTCATCGTGGATATGCCCCAATCTTCTATTGAAGAAAGTTTAGAATACGCATTCAAACCTGAAACAATTCAACAAGCTAAAGAAACAAGAGCATTACGTCTTAGCTTGGAACAAGGCTCAAAAGACGCAGTTAGCCCAGAATCTATCCCAGTAACAGATTTAATATTTAGAGTAATGAATTGGGATCATGTACCAGTAGCACCAAAAGTCCCCCGCAAAACAGTTAAAAAGAAAACAGCAAAAGATATCTTTGAATTTGAAGAAGCTGACCCAGATGAAATCTTTGCTGACTTAGAGGATGTGACAACCAAAGCTGAAGTAGATGATATGGTTCATGTCAAAGTAAACTTCCCCCCATTCCAACATTATATGATTGATAAAAATAATACTTTTTATTGCGTGGGCAAAAGTCATTGGAAAGGTGATCTAAATTCTGGAGAATTCAGTAAGGATCATGGACAAGTAACAAACAAACTTGCCCGTATGTATATTATGATGTGCGAAAAATATGCCATGAAATACAATTGGCGTGGGTATACTTACAACGATGAGATGCGGAACTCCGCTATTCTGCAACTTACCTACGTTGGATTACGTTTCAACGAAGCTAAATCAGCCAACCCATTCGCTTATTACACCGCAGCTATAACAAATAGTTTCTGTCGTGTATTAAATACGGAAAAGCGTAATCAAAATATACGTGATGATATCTTAGAGATTAATGGACTTAACCCAAGCTGGACTCGTCAAGGTCTGGGTGCTGGCATGAGTTCGGTAGTTTACGAAGAATAATTTATCCAATGATGTTGCTACGGCAACATCATTTATTATACAATATAAGAATGACTAACCTTTTTAAAAAAGCCGCTGTATTCACCGATATTCATTTTGGTCTTAAGTCAAATAGCTTACAGCATAACCATGACTGCAATAATTTTGTAGATTGGTTTATAACCAAAGCTAAAAGTGAAGGGTGTGAAACTTGTTTTTTCTTGGGTGATTATAATCATCACAGAGCAAGTATCAATATTCACACACTACAGTTTGGATTACAAGCATTGGAGAAACTAAATGATAACTTTGATAGGGTATATTTTATACCGGGCAATCATGACCTTTATTATCGTGACCGCAGGGACATTCATAGTGTTGAGTGGGCTAAACATTTACCAAACGTACAAATTGTCAACGACTTCTTCACCGAAGGAGATGTAGTAATTGCACCATGGCTTGTACAGGATGATTACAAAAAGGTTCAGAAACTAAGTGGCAAATATATGTTTGGACATTTTGAATTGCCAAGATTCTATATGAATGCTATGGTAGAGATGCCCGATCACGGTGAAATTAATACCGATCATATGAAAGATTTTGATTATGTCTTTAGTGGGCATTTTCATAAACGACAAAGCCGTGCTAATGTTTGGTACATTGGCAATAGTTTCCCACATAACTATGCTGATGCACAAGATGATGCACGTGGTATGATGGTAATGGAATGGGGACAAGACCCAATCTTTCATAGTTGGCCTAAACAACCACTGTATCGTGTTCACAAGTTAAGCGATATATTAGAAAATCCAAAGGGATTGCTATTACCTGATAGTCATGTTAGAGTGCATCTTGACATTGATATTTCATATGAAGAAGCTAACTTCATACGTGAAACATTAATTCCAGAACATAAACTAAGAGAGATGGCATTGATACCAATGAAAGTAGACCAAGTTGAGCAAGAGGGGCGCGGTGATTTGAAGTTTGAATCAGTAGACCAAATCATTATTGACCAAATCAATAGCATTGAAAGCAATAGCTTTGATAAACGAATACTCTTGGAAATTTATAACAATCTATGATAACTCTGAAGAATATCACCCTCCGTAATTTTTTATCAATCGGACAAGTAACACAAGCAGTCAACTTTGACAGACAGGAACTAACACTTATTCTAGGTGAAAATCTAGACTTAGGTGGTGATGGCGCTCGTAATGGTACGGGTAAAACATCACTCATCCAAGCATTGAGTTATGCATTGTTTGGTGTTCCCATTAACAGTATTCGTAAAGATAATCTAGTTAATCGTACCAATGGTAAAAACATGATGGTAACACTAGAGTTTAGTGTTAATGGGATAGATTATAAGATTGAACGTGGACGTAAGCCCAACATCCTACGATTCTATGTAAATAGTGATTTACAAAAAGGATTGGATGACGCACAGGGCGAGAACAAAGAAACACAAGCTGCGATTGAAAAAGTGATCCACATGAGTAGTGATATGTTTAAACATATCGTGGCACTTAACACCTATTCTGAACCATTTCTTGCATTGAAAAATAATGAACAACGTGCTATCATTGAACAATTATTGGGTATCACCTTGCTTTCAGAAAAAGCAGAAGTGATTAAGGGATTGGTTAAAGATAGCAAAGATGATATTCAGCAAGAAGAATTCAAAGTAAAAGCAATTGAGGAAGCCAATAAGCGTGTAAAAGAACAAATTGATTCTACTAAACGTAGACAGAAATTGTGGAAGATGAAGCACGATGAAGATTTAGAACGTCTTGCTATTGATTATCAAAGACTAATCACTATTGATATTGCTAATGAATTACAGGCTCACAAAGATTTAACAGCATACAATGAAAAGCGCAAGACTATTGATGACCTCAATAAACTAATTGCTCGTTGTGTAGCTGACGAAGCCAAAGAACAAAAATTAGTTAATAAACTAACAACAGAAATTAGTGATTTGCGTGACCACAAATGTTATGCTTGTGGTCAAGAGTTCCATGATCAAAAGCATGAAAGTGTGTTGGATGAGAAGATAAAAGCATCACATGAAGCAGCATTTCAAGTTTTAACTATCAATAAACAATTCATGGAACATACTCAAGCATTAAAGGACTTGGGTGCATTAGGTGCAATGCCAACTACTCATTATGATACTGAAGCACAAGCAATCAAACACAGTAGCCAACTTGAGAATCTTATTAAAGATATTGAACGTAAAGGCGAAGAAGTTGATCCGTATAGTGAACAGATTTCAGAGATGGAGAACCAAGCATTGCAAGAGATTAACTTTGACAGAATTAATCAATTGACACGCACAATGGAACACCAAAAGTTCTTGCTTGATATTTTAACTAGCAAGGATAGCTTTGTTCGTAAAAAGATTATTGACCAGAATCTATCATATTTGAATGGTAGATTGACACATTACTTAGATAAGATTGGATTGCCACATCAAGTAATATTTAAGAATGATTTACAAGTTGAGATTACGGAATTGGGTCGTGAAATGGATTTCTATAATTTATCAAGGGGAGAAATGAATAGAGTTATTCTATCATTGTCTTGGGCATTCCGTGATGTTTGGGAAAACTTGTATTCCCCAATCAATTTGTTGTTCATTGACGAACTATTAGATAACGGCACTGATGGTGTTGGAGTTGAGAATTCTCTTGCAATTCTAAAAGAGATGACTCGCCGCAGACACAAATCAATCTGGCTTGTTTCCCATAAGGAGGAATTAGTAAATAGGGTACCTAACGTCCTTCGTGTAGTTAAGGAGCATGGCTTTACTACGTATGATACCTCAGTAAACATAGAATAATGATAAATAAAAGTGTAGTCCACGAGTCTCTAACCTCTCCGACTACTCTAATGCTATTCATTTACAAGGAGCACCAGCATGACTATTTATAACAAAACTATACCTTATATCTATAAGTGGATTCATATTCCATCCGGACGGTGGTATATTGGATCTAAAATACGCAACGGTTGGAATCCATCACGCCATGAAGAATATATATGTTCCAGTAAAGAAGTCAAACCAATGATATTGAAAAACAGAAATGAGTGGACTTTTGAAATATTACACATAGGCGAGGCAGGATATGTTGCCGAGTTAGAGCGTGTACTTCTTAAATCACTCAATGCCAAAGATGATGCAATGAGTTTTAACCAACACAACGGAGACGGATTATACAATCGGTACGGTGTTAAAGAAAATTCAATTACTAGACAACGTAAAAGTAAAGCTAGAACAGGTAATAAAAATCCCATGTATGGTAAAGTTAGAGAGAAGTCTCCCCATTATGGGAAAAAGCATGATGATATTAGAAAACAGAATCAGAGTATAGGTGTGCAAAAATATGCAAAAAATAGACCAGCTTCTCATAATGAAAATATTAGCAAATCTCTCACTGGAAATTCAAAATTGTCTGACCGAATGAGGGGTGATAAAAATCCAATGTATGGAATTCCTGCGTCTGATTACAATAAAGCAATGACAAGATTAAAAAACTCAGGTGAAAATAATCCTATGAAGAAACTAAAAAATCAAAAAGTATGTGAACATTGTAATCGGACAATAGCAAAAAATCATTATACAATGTTTCACGGTGACAAGTGTAAATTTATCAGTGCCTGAATAATCTAATAAGTAATAGCATGACTTCAAAAAGTAAAACAAAAGGTAGTTCTTATGAGAGAGAAATTGCAAAATTTCTCAGCGATACTTACGGGGAGCCATTTGTTCGTGTTCCAAACTCAGGGGCTTATATTGGGGGCGCTAATTCACATCGAAAGAACTTTTTAGACGGGAATCAAGCCAAATCTTTTAAGGGTGATATAACTCCACCTGACACTTGGGCGCATTTCAATGCTGAGTGTAAAAATTATGCTGACTTCCCGTTTCATCTATTACTTACTGGGGAATGTAAGCAATTAGATACTTGGCTAGGACAATTACTAGCAGTAGAGGACACAAATGACATTAATATTTTATTTATTAAAATTACCCGTAAAGGTCGCTATGTTTGTGTACAAAGCAAACTAACATGGGTTGCGGATAACTTCACATACTATACATCTCAAAAACACGGAGACTGGATGATTTTTGAATTTGATAGTTTCTTCCTACATAATACAGACTTATTAAAAACATATTCTAGTACAATAGACACCAAGTCAACAGAAAACAAAGATTCCCTTTTAACCATTAATACATAAAAATTCGTTGGCTCAGTTTGTGAGTCCTCCTTGAGTTTGTACAGGTAGTGCTGTGCTGACGGATCTGGAGTAAGCATAGTTAGCAATAACTATGGGTATACCGAGAAGGCAATCGGCAAAGCGAACCTTCAACAAGTCTATGAATACTTTATCTTGATTTCATAGAATGTGCGTTGCGGAAGAAACAACTAAAGTTGTTAGCTTCACTACAGTCCCATAATACTTTACAGAGCAACCGGTAGCAGTTAGTGTCAGAAATAGGCGATTAATTGGGGGATAGATAACACTGGACGACGGTCATGGCAAACATACCTTTCCCATTGGTGGTGCAAATTTGCACTACCATGGCTTCTAATCGGCAATATATATCCGATACAATTAAAGTCTTAAACGATTCCGTATACTGAAAGAAATAAGAACGAACGAAGTGAGTTCTTAGATGAACGAAGTTCATCTCTTAATGAAACATCCCAAAGTTGATAAATGAATAATTACGGATTAGAAGAATGGCATCTGAGTTTTCTTAGTAGTTTCCAAGTTCTCATCTATGATTTGACTTATAGCTTCTCTTTCCGATTCAGACATATTAAGTACATCCTCATAGGATACTCCGCCCCGCATATACCAAGAAAACTTTAATGCATTTTTCTTAATTGTTGTTGTTTCTTCATCCATGCTGTCTAGCAGCTTCTGTATCTTCTCGGGGATAAGCGACAGAAGCCTTACTCGAAAAAATCAGAAACGTTTAACACTAGTGCTTGATCATATTCATGTGAGCAACTTACACATTTGATATGTTGTGGTTTAATATTTGAACTATCTCTTAGTCTTAATACATGTTGACGAATTTTTTCATAAGTAGCCCTGTCACATCCTGATAGGAACTCACTAATAAATTCTCTATTAGTTACCACTTCAGTTGGGATTGTTATAGATTCGATTACTGAACCGATTAATTCCATATTCATCTGGGTCAATTTTTTCATAATTTCACCGGATACTTTGCTTCTTTCAGTATCATCTGTCATTCCTTCTAATCCGTTTATTTCACGTTGTATAAGAAATTGCCCCATATTGCCTTCATTGACCTGAGTGTAATTTAATGGTTTAAATTTAAGCGTTAATTCCCCCATGTGAAACACTTCATTATAGTCGCTGGCTTTAATACTACCTAGTAAAAATCCCAAGTTGATATTATACTTACTTTCTTCTTCACATTTAGGACAAGTGCTACTGATTTCCAAATCATTACCGCTAGTAGCAGCACGAATAGCAACCAAAATAGCATCCATATCTACACTGGGAACTGCCCACGGGTCTTTTATTCCCGGGACACAACTTTTGATAATTTCAGGTACTGCGTTACCGTTAAACAATGCATCGGGGGTTTTACTAGTAATCTCATCAATTGCAGTCATAGGATATACCGCAAGTTCTCCGTTTTCCGGCATTTCTAATGCTCCTTCAGGGTAAAATTTACCTCTACTAGGTAATGTTAGATAAAGTGCAGGTCTACGAAAGTATTGTCTTAGTGGGTTTGTCATTGATATTTCTCCAAAAATGTATTTTTACAAACAATAAATACATATATAACTATTTATTAGTTAAAAACACGGGTAAAATTAATATGCCAATAGAAAATGACAATCTATCTAGATCAATTCTTGAACAACTTCAATTGTTGGCTGAAGGTCTGGGTTCCAGAAATGATAGCACTAGAGAAGCAATTGCAGAAGCAGAAGTCCTAACTGAGGAAGAAAAATTTCTCCGCCGACGTGAACAAAAAGAACGTGAACAAGCTGCGCAGGCTTTAAAGGATGCCCGTGACGACGAAGCAAAGGCTATATGGAATTCATTAAGTGATAAAGACAAGCAAATAGAACGTCAAAAAGAACTAGATGCTGAAGCCAACCAATTAACTCAACGACAAATTCAAAAAGACAATGCATATGATGCCGAACTTAACAAAATTAATGAGGCTCAAAAAGAAACTTTTGAGCGGCGCGCCAAGTATGAACTTGAAAGTTTAGGATTAGTAAAAGATAGTCAGGGTAAATTACATCAATTAGCTAATGAACGTGAATCAATTGAAAAAAAATTAATAGAAGATTTGCAAAAGGGTCTTGCTGAAAGTCCTGATCTACAAAAAAAATATGGGACAGATGCAAAAAATGCTAAACTTGCAATGGACCAAGAAAAATTATATAAGCAACAGTTAGCTTCAATGGGTCGTTATGTTGATAGTAATAATAAAATAATAGACACGACTATCAAATTAAACAAAGAACAAGAAGCCTCATTAAGAAAAATAAAAGCAGAAAATGAAGCCAGAGAAAAAGCTGAAAAAGCTTTGGAAGAATTCAAAGATATGTTTGGTAAAAAAGGAGCCATAGCCGCCGGTAGCTTTGTTTTAACGGCTGCGTTTGACTTTTTAAAAGCCGGAATAGTAGGAACTTATAAAGGTCTAATAGCATATGAAGATGCGTTATTAGATGGAGTAAGAGGTCAAAGCGTGGCAGCTGCCATGGTTTCTGCACAAGCAGAGGCATATGCATCATCATTAGAAAAAACAGGTGGTGGTATGGTTGATTTTGGTGCCACTATGATGGCAGTAGGTGTTCAAGTAACACTAGCAACTGGCCCAATTGGATTGTTGGCAGTAGCAATAGGTGGGTTGTTGGCTATTCTTGGATATGCTTCTCAAGCTGAAGCGGAAATTATAAGACGAGATGCTAAACTAAACAAAGACCGTGCTGCACTTGAAGATGAAGCATTTAAAAATTTCTTGCAATTAGGTGAAGCATCAGTTACCGGGGCAAGAGGTGTTACCGGTTTAATAGATGATCTTAAATCGGTAGGGTTGACTATTAAAGAGTTTGAAAAACTTAATAAAATATTATCAAGCAACACCCGAGAAATAGCAATGTTTGGCTCTACTACGATGGCCGGCGCTAAGAGTTTTATTGAAGTTACAGGTGGCTTAATAAACAGCAAAATGAGTAGAACATTTGAGAAGATGGGGATTAGCCAAAATGCTCAAATGGAACATGCTCAAAAATACATGGCAATGCAGGCTAGATTTGGATTACTTGAAGGTAAATCAAAACAAGATTTAATTAAAGGTACTCAAAATTATATTAGTGAGTTAGACAAAACAGCAGCATTGACCGGAGCCTCACGAAAAGAACAAGAAAATGCCCGTGACCTTGCAATGGCTCAATCTGAATTACGTGCAGCTATATTTGATGAACAAGAAAAAGCAAAGGGAGGAGATAAAGAAGCTGAGTTAAGAGTATTATCATTACAACGCCAGATGGATCTAGTGTCTAAGTTAGAACTTATTGGTCAAAAAGAATTAGCAACCGGTACAGCTAAAGCGGCGGCTAATAACGGACAAATAGTTGATTCTTCTTCTGCTAAGGCTATAAGAATGATCGGTGGAACGATAGAACAATATAGAAAGGGAGAAGGTACTGCTCAGACTAGATTGGGGACATTGAGTAACGAATTAAGAGCTGGTTTTAAAGAATTAGCACCACTAGCAAGAATAAAATCAGATGCTATTAGTGGACTTGCAGACCTTGACATTCCAAAATTATTAGATGGTATTAATACCTTTGATAATGCAAACAAACTTAGGCTAGAATGGGAAAAAGATCCTAAAAATAAAGGTAAACCATTTGATGAGAAGGCAATGGATCAAATGCTATCACGAGTTGCTAAAGATCCAAGAACCACCAGTGATGTAGAAACAGGGAGAAAGACACAGGATGAAGCAATAGCTAAACAAACTCAATTATTAAATGGTCAATTAGGCGCAGCTAATCAGATGAAAGAAGCCGGCGGTATGTTTGGTAAAGCTGCATCTTCAATGTTGACAGCCGCTAAACAAATGTATAATGCTGCATTTAAAGGTACTAGAGGTGAGGCTGAAAACATAGGAATAAACATAGACAAAAAACAAGAACAAATAGATAGTGCTAACGCAAGAAAAGCAGCAGTTGAAGAAAAAATAAAAAAAGGAGAAAACACTTCTGCAAATCGTGAAGAATTGGCATTGTGGGGTGATCGTGTAAAAACATTAGAAAAAGAAAAAGCATTATTAGTAAAACAAAAAGAGTTGACAGAAGATAAAGCTGCACTCGAAGATAAGATGGGAAGATCAACCGAGGACTTTAAAGAAAAGTTTGAGGCTCAACGTGTCCAGCAAAATCAACTTTTCTTGGCAAAACAAGTTGCTTTGGGTGAAGAAGCCAAACAAATAGAAAAGAAAAGAGCAAACGGTACCGATGTATCTAAAGAATTAGCAGCACTTCAAGAAAAACAAACCAAACTTACTAAAGACAGAATTGAAGCTGAAAGGGCATTAGTAGATAAACAAACGGCTGAAAAAGAAGCAGTACTTAAAAAAGAAAATGCAGATTATGCAAAAGTAGAGGAACAATTAAAATTAGCTAAATCTAACAAATTAAAAATAGCCACACAATCGGGATCAAGCACTCAAGAAGGTACAATGAATGCATATGTAGGTAGAGGAAAAAACCCAGTAAAAACTATAAATGCAAATGACGCAATTGACGACTCCGCAGAGGAAGCACCTGCAGCAGCACCGGTTACAACAACTGCCAAACCACCTGTTGCAGCACCTGTTGCAGCACCTGTTGCAGCACCGGTTACAACAACTGCACAAGCCCAGGCATTGCGGACAAACCAGACAGTACCTGTTACAGCACCGCTTTATGATAATTCTCCCCAAGGACGTTCTGCTGCTGCAAATAGGGAGAGAATCTGGGCAAAAGCAACCCCCACTGAGGCAACACCTGCAGCAGATATACCACCTAAGAAAGAAAAGGGAGGCCTTGTTCCGGGTACTGAAAAAGGTACGACAGTTACAGTAGGTGAAAAAGGCAAGCCAGAAGCAATTATGCCATTGGATGTACTTAGTGGCATGATAGGTGGTACTGGTGCCAAGGGTGATAATGATCAACGGTATGCTCAGATATTGAAACTTAATTCTAACTTTTCTGGATCAATTGATGTATCAGCTAAGACGGTTGAATTAGGAAAAATAAACAACGATTTATCTAAAGACAATAATAAATTATTAGAGAAACAAACTAAAACATCAGACAAACTAATTATTAGTATGAATAAGGTAACAGATATGTTACCTAACGTACTGTCTCAAATACTTTCGGCAATTGCACCGGCGCCCGGCGGCGATGGATCAACAACTGCGCCGGCCGGCGCACCGGCCACTGCTGCGGGCAGTGGAGCATCAGGTTCAGCCCCTGTACCACAAGCATCTACTTCGGGAGGGATGATTAAAGCAGGTACGGATATGCTTAAGAAGATAGGACTGATTTTTAGCCCGGGCCGTGACCTTCAGAAAAATAACGGAGATATTGATCCTAAACTTATTGATATAGCAAAAAAGGTTCAGGAAACTATTCCAGGGTTTTCACAATTCACTGGATTTAATGATGTTTATCATACTGAAAATACTCCAAAATCGCAGCATACTAAAGGAAAAGCATTTGACTTTTCTCTAAATAAAACCCCTTCAAAAGAAGAAGGTGAGAAAATAAAATCACAACTAAAAGCATTGGGACTAGATTTAGTTAAAGATGAATACAATGATACTTCGGGCGCATTCCGAACAGGTGGACATTTTCATGGTCAACTAAATGCATTTGACGGCGGCGTATTTGAGCCAAGACCGGGCGGGGTACATGTAAATCTAGCTGAAGCTGGCTTAAGAGAAGCAGCAGTTCCATTGAACCCAGGTGAAAAGATTAGAGTAGAAAAATCAGAACAAGAAACTAACCCTCCAAAGAAAGAACCATTGTCTACTGTAATGGCAAATGATAACATATCAAGTTCCAAAGTAGACCAGTCTGCTGAAATATTAGCAGGAATACACGATCTCATGGAAGATAAATTTGATTCGATGATATCTGCTATTAGAGATGGTAACAATATCTCCGACAAAATATTAAAGTATTCTCAGGTTTAACACTAAATACTAGATAATATTATGACCTATAAAAAACGTTTTACAAATAAAAGTGGTATCTCTAGTCCAATTGGCGGCGGAAATAGCAATACCGGTGCATGGAACGGCAGTCCTGGACAAAACGCTTCATCAACTGGTGGCTGGAATAACCATGAGATGGGTTATAAAAACTATATGTCTAGACTTCCAGAAGTCTATACTGGTCACCCAAATCGTATTGAACGATATAATCAATATGAAATGATGGACGTTGATGCTGAAATTAACGCATGTTTAGATATCATTAGCGAATTCAGCACACAGAAAAACGAACATAACGATACCCCATTTAACTTAGCATTTACTGAGGATCCAACCCCTCATGAGGTAGAATTGCTTAAGACACAATTACAACAATGGTGTAAACTAAACGAATTTGGAACAAGAACATTTAAAATTTTCCGTAATACTATCAAGTATGGAGATCAAGTTTTTGTTCGTGATCCAGAAAACTTTAAACTATACTGGATTGATAATACTAAAGTTATTAAAGTTATTGTTAACGAAAGTGAAGGCAAGAAGCCAGAACAATATGTCATCAAAGACATTAACATTAACTTACAGAATCTTACCGTAGCACAAAAAACTAATTCAGACTTTGCTGCTAATCCAGCAACTGGGTTAGGTGGTACAGGCGGCGGCTCTGGTGGCGGAGGCGGCGGTGGATATACTGTTCCAAGTATGCCCTACAACACTACTGGTAGTCGTTTTACATTAGGACAAAGTGAATCAGCAATTGATGCTAAACACATTGTTCACTTGAGTTTAACTGAAGGACTAGATCGTTTTTGGCCTTTTGGACAAAGTATCTTAGAAAACATTTTCAAAGTTTACAAGCAGAAAGAATTATTAGAAGATGCGGTTCTTATCTATCGTGTACAACGTGCTCCAGAACGTAGAATGTTTAAGATTGACGTTGGTAACATGCCAAGTCACTTAGCTATGGCTTTCGTTGAACGTATTAAGAATGAGATTCACCAAAGACGTATTCCATCAGTTCATGGTGGTTCCGCAATCGTTGACGCTACATACAATCCATTGAGTATGAACGAAGATTACTTCTTCCCAGTCACTGCTGATGGGCGCGGAAGTAGTGTTGAAGTATTGCCCGGCGGACAAAATCTTGGTGAAATTGATGACTTGAAGTACTTTAACAATAGATTAGCACGTGGTTTACGTGTCCCAAGTTCATATTTACCCACTGGTCCTGATGATAATACCACTCCATTAAGTGATGGCCGTGTTGGTACAGCAATGATACAAGAGTTTCGTTTCAATCAATATTGCGAACGTTTACAGAAGTATTTGAGTCATAAGCTAGATGAAGAATTCAAGTTATTCTTGCGTTGGAGAGGGTTTAACATTGATAGTGGATTGTTTACACTAGAGTTTAATCCTCCACAAAACTTTGCTGCTTATCGTCAAAGTGAATTAGATACAGCTAGAGTTGCTACATTTCAAGCAATGGAAGCGTTTCCTTATATGAGTAAACGTTTTGCTTTGGAAAGATTCTTGGGATTAAGTGAAGAAGAAATCAATAAGAATGAGAAGATGTGGCGTGAAGAAAACGGCAAAGACACTGATGTTGAACCATCAAGTAGTGATTTACGTAATATTGGCGTTAGCGCCGGCGACATAGATGCTGACATGGAAACTGCTGATAGTATTGAAAATCAACCAGAAGAAGGCGAAGCAGGTGGTCCAGAAGTAGCAGGTCCAGTTACTGATGCTGGAAACACTCCGGGTGGAATGCCAGCACCGACCGGTAATGCAATGTAAGATAAATACATATCTATGAAACTCTTTGAAATGTTTAATCCCGCCGTAGAAGGCTACCAAGATACCGAAGCGGACAACAGCAAACCAAAGTGGAAAGAAAGTCGTAAGACAAAACTAACATTAAGACAGATACGCAAACTTAGAAAAATGTTAGATGTTCGTAATTTTGAAAAAGCAAAGTATATCAAAAAAGTACACGAACAATATGGTGTTAAGCCCGAAGCAGGCGCACCAACCGTATAACTCTCCTAAAAACGTAAAAAAACAGTACTTATAACACTGTTTGTTAAGATATGGTGTAAATATAATACAAAGCCATTACTTAGGAGAAACAAACAATGGACCACAAAAAATTTGAACAACTTATTGATTTGATTATCAACGAGAACGAAGAACAAGCCCGTGCATTATTTCACGATATCGTAGTTGAAAAAAGCCGCGAAATCTATGAAGATATAATGTCCGATGAAATGGATGAAGGCATGAACCCAGGCGGTCAAGTAGGCGAGATGATGGCTGAAATCAGTGCTGAAGAAGAAGGCATGACCGAAGAGGAAGAAGATGAAATTGACTTTGATGACGACGGTGATGACGATATCGTTGATATCGAAGCCGACGATGACATGGACGATGAAGGTGTTGAAGATCGTCTAGTAAGCATTGAAGATAAATTAGACCAATTGATGGCTGAATTTGAAGAAATCATGGGTAATGGCGACTCAGAAATGGGTGACGATGAGTCTGACGCTGAATTTGATGACCATGCTGAAGAAGATGGTGAAGATTTAACACATGACATGGAACAAGATCATGACGAAGAAGCTATGATGGAAGCAATTACTTTGAAGAAAGTATCTGTTACTCATGGTGACAACGGTCAGAACACAAAAAGCACAAGTTTAAACAACAGTGGACAAGCTGGAATGGACAGTCGTCCAGTAAAGTTCAGTGGCGCTAGTGAGACAGTTCCTACAAGTCCTAAAGGACCTAGCAACTTCTACTCAAAAGGTGAAACAAGTGTAAAGAACGCTAACAACTGGAAGAATGCTCCGGCACAAAACAATGCTGACTTAGAAAAGGCTCCGGCTCCTAAAAAGGCTGATGATGGATCTAATGCTAAGAGCCCTGTTGCTGAATCACGCAAGACAGTAAAGCGTAGAATATAAGGAATCTGAGAGAATGGCTTTGTATCTCAAGGAGCACTTGACGTTTGACCGCGCAAGCATGGTGGTTGAAAGTGTAAGTGAAGGTGATAAGAAGAACCTTTATATGAAAGGTATCTTCATTCAGGGCGGGGTAAAAAACGCTAACGAGCGTATTTACCCTGTTTCCGAAATCGAATCCGCTGTACAAACATTAAACGAACAGATTACAGAAGGTCATTCTGTATTAGGTGAAGTAGATCACCCAGATGATTTAAAGATCAACCTAGACCGTGTATCACATATGATTACAAGCATGTGGATGGACGGTGCTAACGGGTTCGGAAAGTTAAAGATATTACCAACTCCAATGGGGCAACTAGTTGCTACTATGTTGGAGAGTGGTGTCAAACTCGGCGTTTCAAGTCGTGGCAGCGGTAACGTTGACGATATGAACGGCAAAGTAAGTGACTTTGAAATAGTCACTGTGGATATTGTTGCACAACCAAGCGCACCTAATGCGTATCCTAAAGCAATCTATGAAGGCATGATGAATTTACGTCATGGTCATAGAATGTTGGATATTGCAAAAGACGCACAGGGCAACAAGAAAGTAGAGAAATACTTGAAAAGCGAAGTCCTTCGTCTAATCAATGATCTCAAAATTAAATAAAGGGGAAACAGCATGTTTGATGCTATCAAGCCATTACTTGAAAGTGGACTTATTAACGAAGATGTAGGCCAGGCTCTTAACGAAGCATGGGAATCTAAGTTACAAGAGGCACGTGAGCAAGTACGTGTTGAATTACGTGAAGAATTCGCACAACGTTATGAACATGACAGAATCGTAATGGTAGAAGCCCTAGATAAAATGGTTACAGAAAGTCTATCAGAAGAAATTCAAGAATTTCAAACTGAAAGACAAGCAATGAACGAAGACCGCGTACAAGCTAAACAACAATTGCGTGAAAGCGCAGTTAAATTCAATAATTTCATGGTTACTAAACTAGCTGAAGAAATTAAAGAATTACGCTCTGAACGTAAACTACAAATGGAAAGTCAAGCTAAACTAGAACAATTTATTGTTCATGCATTGGCACGTGAAATTAAAGAATTTACACAAGACAAACAAGCTGTAGTTGAAGCAAAGGTCAAGTTAGTTGCTGAAGGTCGTCAACAACTTGAAAGATTGAAGTCACGTTTTGTGACTGAATCTGCTAAGAGATTGAATACCGTTGTAACATCACATCTAAAGGGTGAATTAGGACAGTTGAAGGAAGATATCAAAGTTGCTCGTGAGAACAATTTTGGACGTAGAATATTTGAAAGTTTTGCAAGCGAGTTCTCAGTTACTCATTTAAATGATAAAGCTGAAACACGTAAACTAATGAATGCTCTACAATTGAAAGACCAACAATTAGCCGAATCTACTAACGTAATCAATCAAACTAAAAAATTGATTGAGACAAAGGAACGTGAAGTTCGTATCATTAAAGAGTCTAATCAGCGTGAAAAAATGATGAGTGATTTACTTGCTCCATTAAACGCAGAAAAAGGATCTATAATGAAGGACTTACTAGAAAGTGTGCAAACACCAAAGTTGCAAAGCACTTTCGACAAGTATCTACCAGCAGTTCTAAACAGTGGAACAGAGAGAAAGTCTACTAAGACCACTCTACGTGAAAGTGTTCAAGAAGTTACTGGTGATAAATCTGCCAAACCACAAGAAGTAGATATGGAACAACGTGATAACGTTATCGATATCAAACGCCTGGCAGGGCTATAAAAAAGACATAATTTAGGAGAATATAAAATGTCAAAAGTATTATTAGAAGGCCGTTGGAACGAGACCAAGGAAGCCCTGTTAGAAGGTCTAAAAGGAACTCGCCGTTCAACTATGGGTGTTATCTTAGAAAACACCAAAAAGCAACTACTTGCTGAATCTTCAGCAGGTACAACAACTGCTGGTAACATCGCTACATTAAACCGTGTGATTCTTCCAGTTATCCGTCGTGTCATGCCAACCGTTATCGCTAACGAATTGGTTGGTGTTCAACCAATGACAGGACCAGTTGGTCAGATTCATACTCTACGTGTTCGCTATGCAAACAATTTAACAGACAACAGTGCTGCTCAAACTAGTGTTACAGCTGGTCAAGAAGCATTAAGTCCATTCTTGATTGCTCAAGCATATTCACGTACACCGTATGGTACTGATACAACTAGTTACTACACAGGTAACGATACTGCTGCCCTTGAAGGCAACGGTGGTAAGCAAATCTCTGTGCAAATCTTGCGTCAAGCCGTTGAAGCTAAGTCACGTAAGTTACAAGCACGTTGGACATTCGAAGCTGCTCAAGACGCACAATCACAACACGGGATTGACGTTGAAGCAGAAATCATGGCCGCACTAGCACAAGAAATTACTGCTGAAATCGACCAAGAAATTCTATTGTCTCTTGCTACTCTAGCTACAACTGAGTACACATACAACCAAGCTACTGTATCTGGTACAGCTACATACGTTGGTGACGAACATGCTGCTTTAGCTGTTCTCATCAATCGTGTTGCTAACTTGATCGCTCAACGTACCCGTCGTGGTGCTGGTAACTGGGCTGTTGTATCTCCAGCTTCATTGACAGTATTGCAATCAGCAACTACTTCAGCTTTTGCTCGTACAACAGAAGGTACATTTGAAGCTCCAACAAACACTAAGTTCGTTGGTACATTGAATGGCGCTATGCGTGTATTCGTAAACAGCTATGCACCTGATACACAACCTGTATTGGTTGGTTACAAAGGTTCAAGCGAAACTGATGCAGCAGCATTCTATTGCCCATACATTCCATTGATGAGCAGTGGTGTTGTTCTAGATCCATCAACATTCGAACCAGTCGTGTCATTTATGACAAGGTATGGCTACATCGAGCTAACTAATACTGCTAGTTCGTTTGGCAATGCGGCTGACTATGTTGGGGAAATAGCAGTTTCGAACCTTACGTTTCAATAAAAACGAAACCGAGTTTCTTTACTCAAATCAAAAAGGGTGCTTCGGCACCCTTTTTTGTTGGATATATTTAAGTAGTAGTATATTATATTGAATTAACAAACATAAATACTATTATGAACAAATATAAAAAATGGTATAATCAAATAGTTGCGATCGGTAAGCATGAAAAACTTCCTGGTTACGAACATCATCACATATTGCCTAGAAGTCTTGGTGGAACGGATAATGAATCTAATCTTATCTATATTACAGCCAGAGAGCATTTTGTGTGTCATTGGTTACTAACAAAAATATATCCTACCGGTGAAGAACATTGGAAGATGCTCAATGCTCTTAGAATGATGAGAGCAGAGAATAAAAATCAACAACGATACGATACAAAAATAACAAGTAGAGTATATGCAAAACTAAAAGAAGAATATACTAGATTACAGAGTGAAAGATTTAGTGGTGAAAATAATCCAATGTACGGTGATAAATTTTATCGTAGTAAAGAAGGATATACTAGACAGCGTGAAGCAGTATTAGGAGAAAAAAATGGTGCAAAAAAAGTAGAGTCTCGCAAAAAAATATCAGAAAGCAAGTTAGGAAAGAAACGCTCCCCGTTCTCAGCAGAATGGGTAGAAAAAATGGCAGTTAAAAAGCGCAGTGAGAATAATCCAATGTTCAATAAAACTCACAGTGAGCAAACTAAACAAAAGATGAAAGAAAAAGCAATAGGAAGAAAACAATCACCTGAAACAATCGCAAAGAAGATAGCAGCATTAACGGGATCAAAGCGTGAAAAGAAATTGTGCCCACATTGTAATCAACAGGTAGCAGTTAATGGTTACGCAAGATGGCACGGAGACAACTGTAAAAAAGCGTAAAACAATATAAATACAATATCTCAATGGGATGGGAAGAAACACTAAGGGCACGAAAGTGCCTTTTTTGTTGGACAAAAATATCTACTAAATACACTATGTCAATAACTTTATCAGATGGAATATATGCCTCAAGTGGGCTGACCGTATCGCCAGAACTACTTTCGGGCAGTATGGAATTTAATGGAACTGATCAATATCTTACTACACCAGGTAATGCTGCATTTACTTTAACTAGTGATTTTACAATTGAATGTTGGTTTTATGATACAGATATAGCAGCTACTGAAGCATTATTTGGAAAACGACCTGATAGTATTACTTATGGCGGAGTTGGGCTTGGTCATGCCGGGAATAGTAACCTTGATTTTTTAGGAACTATAACTGGATCAAATTGGGAGATTCAACTTAATTCTACTATAGCAACACCAGCTAATCAGTGGCATCATGTTGCTATTACCAGACTAGGTAATGTTTACACAATGTGGGTTAATGGACAATCTGCTAGCACACAAACGGAAGCAGGTGCGCTACTTGCAAACCCAGCAGTACCGTTTACTATCGGGGCAACAGCACAAGACGGAACGTCACCGTGGTCAGGCTACATTAGTAATTTAAGAATAGTAAACGGTATAGCAGTATACACATCAGCATTTACTCCAAGTAGTAGTCCATTGACAGTAGTGCAACCACAGAATTTTAATGGTAGCCCAAGTTCATTTATATATAGTGGTGCAACAGTATTGTTATTGAATACCACCAATAACGATTTTAATTTTTTAGACATTTCAGATAATCATTTTATATTGACTGGACCAAACATGCCAACACCAAGTGTGTTGACACCTTTCTTTGGCAGTTTGTTGTTTAATGGTACTAGTGATTTCTTAACTATACCAAGTGGAGTACCAACAACTTCCGCAACATGGACAATTGAGTTTTGGATTTACACAACTGATAATTCAACTCAGCAATCATTTGTATCAACTACGCCCGGAGGTCTTAATTTTTGGAAGTATCCGGGAACAGGACAACTTATATTAGATGATGGACAATATGGACAACCACCGATAGATGCATATATTTCAGTTAACACATGGACTCATCTTGCTATTGTGCGTAACGGTGATATAGGCGCTACAGCAGTATATAAAGATGGGATACTAGTGGGAAGTAGTGTTGGCCCTTATGGTCCACTTAATAGTACATTGTATATTGGAAATTATGCTGGATCTCAATTTTATTATACTGGGTATATGTCAAACTTCCGTTATGTATCGGGAGTAGCAGTATATACTAATAATTTTATTACATCAACAAACCAATTAACAAGTGTACAGGGAGCAAATGTTAATGGTAGTCCAAGTAGTGCTATTAGTGGTTCACAGACTAAATTGTTATTGAATACACAATATAACAACGGGACATATTTGTTAGATAGTTCTAGTAATCATTATAATGTATTAGGACCAAACATGCCAGTTCCTAGTGCTGCAAATCCATTTGATCCTACTGGTAGTTTAAGTTTTAATGGTTCTAGTAATGTAGTATATGTTGAAAGTAATACTGCATTTGAATTTGGTACAGGAGACTTTACTGTAGAGGGATGGTATTATTTTAATAGTATTGGTCCTGATCTTGGGCTAGTGTTAGTTGGAAATGGGGCAGATGTGGGAGTACCTGCATATTCTGCTTGGTGGATGCGATATTACTCTGGTGCCGGTGGACCGTATCTTAGCTGGTTTAGAACTGATCTTGTTACAGAAGATAGTTATATATTTCCAACAACACTTAATACTGGACAGTGGTATCATATAGCATGTACACGCAGCGGAACTGATTTGAGATTTTTTGTGGATGGAACACAAATAGGTGCTGCACAGACATGTGTTACAAATTATAGTCTTATAAACAGCGATCCATTACAAACTGGTAGAGCATGGACCGGTAACGGACTAACGTATCTTGATGGATACGCAAGTAATATTCGTGTAGTTAAAGGTATAGCAGTCTATACTAGTGATTTTGTTCCGTCATCTAATCCATTGACTAGCACACAATTAGCAAATGTTAATGGTAGTCCAAGTGCAGCAATACTCGGAACTGAAACAAGTTTGTTATTGAATACAATTAACAATACCACTTATCTATTAGATAGTTCAAGTTATCAGTTTGATGTACTGGGTCCAAATATGCCTGTGCCTGATGCCAATACACCATTGACCGGTGGTGCTAGTTCATTATACAATGGTACCAATGCTAGTTTATTGATAAATGGTTCAGGAGGCGATGCACTTGATTTAGCAACAGGACAGCCAAATTGGACAATTGAAACTTGGTTTTATGTTAATAGTCTTGCTGCTTCAACTGCATTATTCCTTCAAGGCGGCTATGTTGGTGTTGCAAATTCATCGTATTTTGTGTTTATTGATACTGATGGCACAGTGTATTGGATCGTTGGTGATGGCGGCGACGGCGGCGCATTCCAAAGCGCCGGCGTAGTTGGCATAGACACCTGGTATCATTTTGCTTTAGTTCGTGATGGCAATAATCTAACATCATATCTTGATGGGGTTGAAACAGCAACAGTATCAATGACTTTTAATATGGGTTATACTGGTACTCAGTTAACAATAGGCAGCGATCTTGGAGCATATGGTGCCGGCGGCGCATACTTTAACGGATATATTTCTAACTTTCGTATAGTTAAAGGCATAGCAGTATATACAGAAGAATTTACGCCAAGCACAAATATATTAACAGCAACACAACTAGCAGATGTAAATGGTAGTCCAAGTGCTGCTATCAGTGGCACGGAGACAAGTTTATTGTTAACTACTCCCAACAACAATTATAATTTAATAGATACTTCAAGTTATGATTGGATTGTGTCTAGTCCAGGCACTCCTTCATCCAGCATAGTAGCACCTAACTTTTTAATAGATGGTAGTATGTTGTTTAATGGTAGTAGTGATTACTTAACTGTTGTTGATAGTGGTGCTAGCCCTGAGTTTACATTTGGTGCAGGTGATTGGACTATTGAATGCTGGATATATCCCACATCAGGTGGACTTGATCAAGGTATTATATCAAAACTTTATAATATAGGGACTGAAGCAGGCCCATTTACGATATTACTTAACTCAAGTAATATACCTGTACTATATTCTTGCTCTAATGGTGGGGGAAGTGGATGGAATATCACGGCACTAGGTACAACTCCAGTATCTCTTAATTCTTGGAGTCATATAGCATTTACTCGGAATGGAAATGTATTTACGACCTGGGTGAATGGGGTATTATCTGCGAATGTGACTATTAGTTTTACGTTATATGATAATTCACTTGAATCTGTTGTAATTGGTTCTGCTGACATGTTGGGTAATCCTTCATACTTGTTTCACGGTAACATCAGCAATGTTCGTATAGTTAAAGGTGTCGCTGTTTACACTAGTGATTTTACACCGAGTACAACTCCATTAACAGCAACACAAACAGCAAATGTTAATGGTAATCCTTCAGCAGCAATTACCGGAACAGAAACTAGTTTATTATTGAATACATTTAATTCTTCTAATAACAGATTAGATAGTTCTAGTTATAATTTTCTAGTAACTAGTCCTAACACACCTGTACCGGACGATTTAAATCCATTGTTGATTAGTGAAGGTAGCATGTTGTTTAATGGTACTAGTCAATATATTGTTACTCCTGTTAGTTCAACTTTAACCCCAACCGCAAGTACAACTCCAATGACTATTGAGGCTTGGATATATCCGCAATCTTATACCAATGGATTTATTGTTTGTAACACTTTTAGTGGCGGAACAATTCCTTATGCATTGTATTTAGGAGGAGGTGTTACACCAGGAACACCGGGCGACAAAGTAGTTTTTGCTACTTATAATGGTGCAGGGAATTGGAACGGTTGTGTTACAACCGCAAACGTAACTATTAGTGCTTGGACTCATGTGGCAGCGGTGTTTGATGGTACTAACATGAGCATATATATTAACGGTGTTCAGTCAGCAACAGTGGTACAAACTTTAAATACTGGTGGAACAAATCAAGTACAAATTGGTAAACGGTGGGATTATGCTGAATATTTTAACGGTTATATTTCTAATATTAGGATAGTAAATGGCATAGCAGTATACACCACTGATTTCACTCCACCGACAAGTAACTTAACTGCAACCCAAGTTGCTAATCAAAATGGATTACCATCAGCAGCAATATTTGGAACAGAGACAAGTTTGTTATTGAATACTCCAAATAATGTATTAAACATTTTTGATAGTTCAAGTTATCGTTTACAAGTAACAAGCCCGGGTAACCCCACACCAGTAATTAACAATCCGTTCTGACCTCTATAAATATAATATCATGTCAATATCAATCTCCGGCTCAAATTTAACAACTGGTTTTAATAATACCGTTCTATCACCACCTTATGGAAGTTTGTCATTTAACGGAGTTAATCAATCAGTAGTTACTAGCGGAACTGGGTCTGGTGCTAATGGTACTATATTAGATTTAACCACTGATTCCCCAAGTTGGACTATAGAATGTTGGCTATATGCTAGTGAACATTCACGCTATAATTACCCACAATATTTTTTAAATAAGGGTAATGGTCAAAATGTGCTTTTTTCAGTGAAGTCAGGAGATGATACTGTTGCAACAATTAACACTAATGTTCTGGAAGTGCAATTTTATTCCACTACTGTAGGTTGGACTTATATGAGTAGTTGGCCCAGTGGTACAATATCATTAAACACTTGGTATCATGTAGCATTGTGCAAAGATACAACAGATGGAAATCGTTATTATTTATATATAAATGGTGTATTAGTTAGTTCTACCCCTAATATTGCCAGCCCTGCTGCTAACAACGGTCAACCTTTTGAAATTGGTATGCCTGCTAGTTATATTACTGCTGATCCAAGTTATGCATTTAATGGATATTTAAGCAATATACGTATCGTTAAAGGTGTATCATTATATGTACCGCCAAATGTCACAGTGCCTACTCCACCATTAGCATCAACACAAAGTTTAAATTTGTCTGGATACAATCAAGCAATTACCGGAACACAGACTAGTTTGTTATTAACTACTCCCAATAATGCTAGTTACTTCACTGATACCTCAAGCTATGCTCAAACAGTAACTAGAGTTAATAACCCAACATCAAGTGCTTTGGGACCATCTACTTATATAGGTAGCATATTGTTTAACGGTACTAACCAATATTTGACTATCGCAAGAGCAACACAATTTAATTATAGCACTAATGATTTTACATGGGAAATGTGGATATATCCTACTTCAGCAACTTGGACCAGTGGTACTTTTTATTTAATGGATCATGGCCCGGCTGCCAATCAAGGTGCTTTATTTTATGAAAGTAACAAATTAAAATATATTGATTACTATAACAGTTATGGTTATCCACCTGCAACATCAGGAGTAAATTATCCATCATTATATACTATTGGTGGAGGACCTATAACTGCCAACACTTGGACACACGTTGCTGTGTGTAGACAAAATTTAGTTACTAATCTTTTTGTAAATGGCAAAATAGTATCATCTGGTCCCGATCCATATAATTTTGCTACACAATCAGGTGCACCGTTTACTAGTCCTGTAGTATCACCTGCAACACAATCAGTAACGATTGGTTGTAGAAGTGACGGGGCTTATCTTTTCAAAGGTAATATAAGCAATGTTCGTATTGTGAATGGTGTATCAGTTTATAATGTAGGAAATTTTACTCCACCTGTACAACCACTACCAGCAGTTCAAGGCTCAAATAATATTGGATCGCCATCAAAATCTATTAGTAGCAATCAAACAAGTTTATTAGTAAGTACACCGTATAATAATACTTTTCTTACTGATGGGTCTTTTAATGGGGTAACACTAACCCAACAAACAGTAGGTCAATACCCAAGCTCAACTTATACATTAACAAGTAATTCAACTAACCCGTTCAATAGTAATGGTAGTATATTTACGCCGGGAAGTATATTTTTTAATGGTACTAGTCAATATTTAACCGTACCAGATAATGCTGCACTACAACTCTCAACCGGAACTTCATTTACTATTGAAGCATGGATTTACCCAACAGATTTAAGTGCAGCCGATCATGGAATTGTGGCTAAAAGGTCAGCAGGTAGTGCAGAATGGCAATTTAATATACACCCAAGTTATGGATATTTAACTTTTTGGAACGGCGTTACTACATACCAGTCTGATATAACATTGTCTGTAAATAATTGGTATCATGTTGCAGTAACATGGGATACAACTACACTTAGATTTTTTGTTAATGGACTAATAGGTACAACATATACTGGTCTTACACTTACCCCGGGAAATAATACTCTCACAATTGGCGCTGTATACGCAAACACAGGATTGTATACTGGCAATATTTCTAATTTAAGAATTGTTAACGGCACCGCAGTATATACACAATCTTTTATACCTACATCAGGGCCATTTACTACTAGTCAAACATTTAATCAAAGTGGCATACCCAGTTGTCCGGTACAAAGTTCACAAACAGAATTACTATTAACAACTCCAAGCAATAGTAGTTATTTAACTGATAGTTCAACTAATGCGTTTACTGTAACTAATGTTGGTACTGCTACAATTACTCCATTCAATCCGTTTACAGGAAATTATACAATTCTTGCTAATCCAGGAAGTGTATTATTGAATGGTACTACTCAGTATCTGAGTATCCCTACAAATACCGCGCTTGATTTTGGTACAGGTGATTTTACAGTTGAAGCATGGATATATCGTACGGTATTGGGAGGAGATTCTTTTATAATATCATCAAGCGACACGGGTGGATTATTCTTTGGATTTTATGGTGGAACAAATTTAGGATATGGTCGAGCTGGAATTACATGGGATTATGATTACCCGCACAATATGAGCCTAAATGCTTGGTATCATGTTGCGCTAACTCGTAGCGGAACAAGTATAAAAATGTTTGTAAATGGTATTCAACTTGGAGTAACTCAAACTAGTTCAGTATCATATAATTTTGGAAATACTACAGTAGCAAGTCAAGGAGCTACTTACCCTTATGGTGGTTATATTAGTAATCTAAGAGTAGTTAAAGGTGTAGGAGTATATACATCAAACTTTGTTCCCCCTGCAGGACCATTAAATAATTCTCAAGTAGAAAATCAAAGTGGCGCACCCTCAGCCGCTGTAACTAATTCACAAACTAGTTTGTTGCTAAATACCGCGTTTGGAACTAACTTTTTAGTAGATGGTTCAATAAATAATTTAACAATAACTAATATTGGTACTGCAACTTCATCCACACTAGACCCATTCGTATTCTAAACTATGACCGCAACAATAACAAATTTAACAATACCAACTGGTACACAAATGTCAGGAGAAGCAATCTCTGGCAGTATATCCTTCAATGGTACTACACAGTTCTTGTCTACAACTACTAGTGGACTAGATACTACGAATCAATCACCTCTTGGTGGCAGCATATATTTCAACAATACTAATGCTAGTTCGGTGTCATATCCTGCTGCCGCTTCACTAAATTTAGGTGCCGGTGCAGGTGATTGGACTGTAGAATGTTGGTATTATGCTTTAGAATATCCACCCGGCTGGGGGCCTATACTTCAACAGGGGTGGAATGTTGGCACTACTAATCCAATATATGGATTCATGCCTAATAGTACTAATATTTATTATTATGTAGGTACCGGAGCTGCCACATCGGAGGCAAGAACTACGCCATTCTCACTTAAGACTTGGTATCATCTTGCAATGGTTAGACAAGGCAATGCTATTGGTTGTTACTTGAATGGGGTATTGTTTGGGTCATATATGCTAACATTTACAATGGGTAGCGGCGGAAATTTGTATTTAAGTACGGCTAGTAACCAATCTCTCCCGTCAAATTCGTATGTTAATAATGTTCGTATTGTTAAAGGACAAGCAGTATATTCATTTACATTTACTACACCCACTACTGCTTTAACTGCGGTCACCGGTACACAATTATTAGTAGATGTAGCATCACCCGGCGCCTATTTAACTGATGGCAGTACTAATAACTTTACTCTTACCCCAACTGGAACTGTAACTTATAGTTCTAATCCACCGACTGCTATTGGTGGACAATTAAATTTTAGTAGTTCTTATCTTACTGTTGCAAATAACACAGTATTAGATATGGCCAGCGGAGATTTTACAATTGAATTTTGGTTTCAAACTACAACTGCTAGTGCAACACTTTATACAAAAAGATCATCAAATATTAATTATTCTCCTGTACAATTAGTTTGGAGCGGCAGTGCTTTTACTGTGTATATGTCTACTTCTGGCTCAGCCTGGGAAATATCGTCTACTACAAGTGCAAATTATCCATCGGGAGCCTGGTATCATGTTGCATTAGTAAGAAATAGTAATAATATATATCTATATGTGAATGGTATATCAGCAATCACACCGGCAGCAATAACCGTAGCAGTAATGTCAAACTCTGATCCTTTTGCGATAGGATCAGATTCATCTAGTTCTCCTGGCACTACCTTCACTGGATATATGACTAATTTTCGCATAGTAAAAGGAACCGCAGTATATACTAGTAACTTTACAGTACCTACATCACCTTTGACTGCTATATCCGGTACATCATTGTTATTAAGTGTAGCATCTTCTGGAACGTATATAACTGACACTAGTGGAAATAGTCTTACTGTTACTAATGCCGGCGGGGTAACATATAGTTCACCTATATCAGCAAACCCGGTAAGTACTGGTGGTAGCTTATATCTTAATCCAAGCACATCAGCCTACATAACTTTGCCTAGTTCTTCTGTATTCAATTTAACCGGTGATTTTACTATTGAATCCTGGATATATCCTAGTCCTAGAGCCGCCGCTGAAACAGTTATAATTGACGCTAGGGTTACCCGAGCAACAGTAGCGGTTTGGAAACTTTACCTTAACAGTACTGGAAAATTGACATTTGCTTTTATTAGTGGTTCAGCTTATAGTGGAACGATTACCGTTAATTCAAATGTTTGGACACATGTTGCAGCGGTAAGATCAGGTAGTACACTTACACTTTATGTAAACGGCGTTGCAGATTATACTAACCCCTCTTTTGGTACCGCAGCAATAAGTCCAGGTACAACCAGTGCAGTAATTGGTACAAAAGACACTCCCTCTGGTGTAAATTATAGGTCAATGACTTACATTACTAACTTGCGAGTAGTTACAGGCACAGCAATATACAATTCACCAAACTTTACTCCATCTACATTACCACTCCCAAGCACACAATCAGCAAATATATACGGCAGTCCAAGTAATGCTATTACAGGAACACAAACTAGTTTATTATTGAACACTCCAATTGGTGCAAGTTTCTTAAATGATAGTTCAAGTTTTAATCATACCCCAACTAATGGTGGTAATGCTACGTCAACTTCTAATACATTGTTTTATTCTACTCCATTCACAGTAGAACTTTGGTGGAATCCAAGTGGATCCGGGCAAGCCAATGGTAAAATATTTCAAACCACAAACGGAGATAGTTATACTTATGTTTCACTAGCACTAGACGCTACCGGAAATAACTTAGAAGTGTATATGTCTAACAGTTCAGTAAGTTGGAATCTAGTAAATGGTACTAGCTTTACACTTACAACTGGCACTTGGTATCACTTAGCATTAGTTTACGACGGGACTACTATTAAACTATATGTAAACGGAACTGGAACAACACTAGCAACAGTAACAACTTATATAAATCCAATTGGTACTACTGTTATTGGTGGACAAACTAACGGTAAAAATGCGTATGGTCTTATATCAAACGTCAGAGTAATGAACGGCGTTGCTGCGTATACTAGCAATTTTACAGCACCTGCAGGTCCGTTATCTATAACTCAAACTAGTAATCAAAATGGTAATCCGTCAAACCCAACAAATACTATAGCCAGCACAAATTTGATGCTTAATACAATAAATGATTCATCGTATTTGACAGACAGTTCATATTATAAAAATACAATAACGGCCAACGCTAGCCCTAGTTCATCGGCAATTAACCCATTCACAAATGTAATGCCAGCTTCAATTCAGTACTTAGTAGTTGCAGGTGGCGGTGGCGGTGGACAAGGCAGCGGCAACGGCACAGGTGGTGGCGGTGGTGCCGGTGGTTTAGTTGAAGGCACAGCATCGGTTACCTCTGGATACACAATAACTGTTGCAGTTGGTTCAGGCGGAGCACCCGCTAGTTCTGGTGTTAATTCATCACTGACACTACCTGCTTCTGTAGTAGCCTTAGGTGGCGGGCGCGGCGGCAGTACTGGCGAGACGGGTTATACTGGTGGCTCAGGTGGTGGTGGAGGTGGTAATCAAGCCTCCGGAGGGCAAGCTGGAGCTTCTGCACTTCAACCAAGTTCAGCGTCAGGCGGATATGGAAATTCTGGCGGAAACGGCAGCGATTATACCGGCGGTGGGGGCGGTGGTGCTGTGGCAACCGGTGGCACCCTTAACAACTGCAATGGCGGCAACGGTTTAGAATGGCCAGCTGGATCCGGAACATACTACGCAGGCGGCGGCGCCAGCGTCGCTGGCTCCGGCGGTTTAGGTGGCGGTGGTAGCCAAGGTGTTAGCGGGCCTAACGGCGTAGCCAATACAGGCGGAGGCGGAGCAGGAGGATACGGCGCCGGTGGTTCTGGTGGTTCAGGTGTTGTTATTATTCGCTACCCAGATTCATATACGGAAGCATCTGCGACTACAGGTAGCCCGACTGTTACATATGCAAGTGGATATAGAATATATACATTTAATATTTCAGGATCAATTACTTTCTAATTAGCCCATTCTAACTAAATTCTGCCCAAGCATAAATACATTATTAGATAATGGAATAATGTATGGCAGCAGAATCATTTAACAGTTTGGGCGGAATAACCGTCGGTATACCACCTATACCGGTTGTTTCTTCAGCAGGAACTGTTGTAGCAAATGTTAATAATGATTATGTATTAGCAAATACAGTTCTTACAGATAATCTACGTTATGCTAATGGGCAATCATATGTTCCAATTGGGTCTAATACCCAAGTAATTTTTAATAGCAATGGTGCATTTGGCTCTAGCAGCAATTTGACATTTAACACTACAACAAACTTTCTATCAACACAAAATTTAAATGTATCCGGGGGAACGTCACTTGGGGATGTAGCAAATGTCTCTATCTTGGGTGGATTGAACGGATACTTTTTACAAACAGACGGTCTAGGTCAATTAACTTGGGCAGCAGGTGGTAACGGTGGCAGCGGAAACGGAACCCCGGGCGGTTCCAACACACAAGTTCAATACAACAATGCAGGTGAGTTTGGGGGAGATCCAGGTTTTATATATGATCAAACTACAAACATATTAAATGTTCAACAGGTTAACGCTAACTTTGTAGGTAACTTAACTGGTACTGCTTCTAATGCAACAACAGCGGGAACAGTAACTCAAGGCACACAATCTAATATTATTGCGGTTGGCACTCTAGTAAATTTAGATGTAACTGGTGCTGTTACAGCAGGCAAGTTTGCAGGAGACGCAGGAAATCTTTCAAATATTCCGGCTGCAAATCTAGTTGGAAGCGTCCCACTATCCATAAATGTTAGCGCAAATGCTCAACCAAATATAACAAGTGTAGGTAATCTGCTTGCATTAGAAGTTGTAGCAACAGCCACAGCAGGTAATTTAAATTCAAGTAATAGAATAAGTGGTGGTAATTTATTCATTACTGGTAATGTTAGTGTAGGTGGAAATATTTCTTTTGCGTCTGCTAACTCATTTGTAGCAAACGCAAATGTAATAACATTTAACAGTTCAAATGTAAATTTTGGTGATGCTGGTTATCTTCATATATTAGGTGGATTTAATGGGCAAGTGCTTGGAACCGATGGTCAAGGCAATCTGTCTTGGATTAACGGCGGAGGTGGAGGCGGAGGTGGAACTCCAGCGGGTGGAAACACAAGTATTCAATATAATAACGGTGGAATATTTGGCGGTAGCGCATTCTTTACATATAATAATTCTAATCATTCAGTAACAATTAACGGACCGTTGGCAGCAAATAGTGTGCAGTTAGGTGCAGGTGCATTTAGCTTTAGTAAGAGTTTTGTTTTCAGCGCACAAACATCAAACACTACAGCAAATCAACAAATTTGGGCAGTACCGGCATCAGAAGTTTCTGCGGTAGACTTTATGATTATCTCTACAGATGTTGTAGGGAATACACGATCAACACTTAAGATTTCATCTACTATCCTAAACGGGACAATAGATTACAACAAATACGCAGCGTTAGAAATTAACGGAGGTATCGGTACTTTTACCGTCGATTATGACTCGGGGAATGTGTTATTGCCCCCGAGTTTAGTGCTTAGGGTAAGTCCTAGGTCAGCAAATACATGCTATTATAGCATGATGATAACTCAATACAACGAATTATTTACATAAATGATAAATAAAGTATATAAGGGGATTTTATAATGGCAACATCAGGTACACTACGTCCACTCAACTCGCTAGGCGGCTTTTCAGTAGGGGATAACCCACAAGATACAGTCATATTAGGGAACGGTGATATAACCGCGCACAATATTAGTGCAAATGGTTATGCTAACATTAACGGTAATTTAACCGCTAATTTTGCTAACTTTAGCGGCAATTTAAACATATCAAATGCAAATGCAAATTGGGGTGTTTTAACAGATAATCTATATTATAGTAATGGTCAACCTTGGGACTTGTCAAATCCTGCAGGTTCAAACAACTACATCCAATATAACAATGATGGTAGTTTTGGTGCTAGTGCTAATTTCCAATTCAATCCTAGTACTAATGTACTTGATGTTGTAGGCTTAGCAAATATCACTGGTAATATTGCTGCTACTAACACAATTACTTCTAATACTGCTAATGTTACTTTAGTATTGAATGGTAATGTTGGTAACTTCAGTGGCAATTTAACTGCTGCTAATGCTAATTTAGGTACTGGTTTACTAATAGCAGGTAATGCTAATATCGCATTTGACTTGAATGGTAATGTTGGTAACTTCTCTGGTAATATTAATTCTCTTAATGCTAACTTAGGTAACTTAGCAATTGCTAATTTTGTAAATGTAGCATCTAATATTCAAACTGCTAATTTGGGAATCACTGGTGTTGTAACTGGTAATTTCATCCCTAGCGCATCTAACACATATACATTAGGTAATTCAACAAGTTCATGGAAAGATTTGTACTTGTCTGGTACAAGTATCTATCTTGGTGCTCAACAAATTACTTCAAACGCTGCCGGTGTTAACTTAAGTAACAACGTTGTTGTTGCTAACACATTAACTGCTGCTAACATTGTTGATACAAACTTATCAAACACACAAATTGTTTTTGCTAATGCTGCTAACACATTAAGTGGTAGCGCAAACTTTGTATTTGATGCTACTGCAAAAACATTGTCTGTTGATAATGCAAATCTAATAGGCACATTAAATGGTAATGTTGCTAACTTCACTGGTAACCTAACATCATTAAATGCTAGTTTAGGTAATTTGGCAACTGCTAACTACATAAATGTAGCAGCTAATTTGGTAGTATCAGGTAATGCTAACTTTACTGGTGCAGCAAATGTATCACTAGGCGCAGTAGGTAACTTACACATCACTGGCGGCAGTAACGGTCAAGTTCTACAAACAGACGGCACCGGTAACCTATCATGGTCTTCAACTGCCAACATTAACGAAATAATGAATGGTAATAGTAATGTATTCATTCCGGTTGCTAATGGTAATGTAACAATTACTGTTGGTGGAACCAACACTTGGACATTTGGTACAGACGGCAAGTTTAGCACAGCAGGTGATATACAAGCCAATGGTACAGTTAATGCTCAATATATCACAGCATCTACAAGTATCACTTCAAGCGGTAACATATATGCTAATAGCGGATATGTATATGCTAACTATGCAAACGTAAGTAACGATTTGCAAGTAAATAATAATGCTAATATTGGTAACACACTATTTGCTAATATTGCTAATATTACAACACTTAATACTGGCAATGCAAATATTAGCAGCAACTTAACAGTTAACAACTTAACAGTTAACTTAGAACTAGCCGGTAATACTGCTAACTTCAGCGGTAATGTATTCTTAAATTCTAATGCTAATGTTACAAATAACTTAACAGTTGGCGGAAACATTACTACTTCAGGCGCTGGTGGCAACATCACACTGTCTGGTGGCAACATCAATGGTGCTAATGTATTATTTGCTAATACTGCTAATATATCACTTCAACTTAATGGTGCTAATGCTAACTTTACAGGCAACGTAACTGCTGCTAACTTCATTGGTACTCTTGCTAATGGTACAAGTAATGTAGAAATTGCATTAAACGGTAACGTTACAATTAATCCAGGCGCACTAGGCGGCAATGCTTATGTCTTTAGTGATACTATATTAGAAACTGCTGCTGCAATTACTGCAACTGGTAATATTCAATCTAATGGTTCAATTATTGCTAATACGTTTACTGCGTATGCGAATACTGGTGTAACACTTTCAGCTGGAACAAATCCAGATCCTGCTAATATAAGTCTTAACGTTGATCTTGTTCCATCTGGTAATGGTGCAGTTGCAGTTTCTGGCAAGAAAATTATAAATCTTGCTACTCCAACTGCTGACACTGATGCTGCTACTAAAGCATATGTTGATAGCGTAGCACAAGGGTTGAATATTAAGGCATCAGTTTATGTTGCTACATATGCTGCACTTCCATCGTATACTTATAACAACGGCACAGCTGGTGTTGGCGCAACTATTACTGCTAATGCATTTGGTGCACTAGTTGTTGATGGTCAAACAATTTCAACAGTAGGCACTCGTGTCTTAGTTAAGAACGAAACTGCTGGTAATGCACCTTATAACGGTATATACACATTAACAACAGCCGGCGGCGTTGCTGATTATTTTGTATTGACTCGTTCATTAGATATGAATGTAGCAGCAGAATTTGATGGGGCATTCACTTTCGTTTCTGTTGGTACTCAAAATGCAGATACAGGTTGGGTACAAACAAGCGAAGTCGTTACAGTTGGTACAACTCCTGTAGTTTGGACACAGTTCTCTGGTGCTGGTCAATATACTGCAAATACTAGTGCTGGTTTAGTATTAAACGGTACAGTATTCAGTGCTAAGGTCGATGGTAATGCTCACCCAACAACTGCGTTTGACGCACAGGGTAATATTTACATTCCAGCTAGCGCATGGTTGACTACACCAAATATTGGTGCAGCAACTGGTACAAGCGTTTCTCTAGCAACTTCATTAACTGCTAACTATGTTAATGCTAATGTTTCTATCAATACACTTGGTGATATTAATGCTACTACCGGTAACATCACTGGTAACTATGTATTCGTTAATCAAGACTTAAGCGTAACTGGTAATATTGCTAATGCAAACAATATCTCTGTAACAAATAATATCACAGCAGGTAATGCAAATGTAACATTAAACTTACAAGGTAATACAGCAAACTTCAGTGGTAACTTAATTGCTTCTAATGCTAATATTGGCACTGGATTATTAATAGCAGGTAATGCTAATATTGCTACTACATTAAATGGTAATATCGCTAATTTCAGTGGTAACTTAACATCATTAAATGCTAATTTAGGTAACTTAGCAACTGCTAATTACGTAAACGTAGCAAATGACTTGAATGTTAGTGGAACTTCTAATCTTGCTAATGTAAGTTTAACTGGTAACATTACTGCTAATAATATTACTTCAAATAATAGAGTTTCTGCTACTAATATAAAACTTGGTAATTCATACATCTATTCTAATACAATAACAACAACCAGCACAAGCCCTGCTACAATCTGTAGTTTCTTGATTGCGGGAACTGATGTTTACGGTGTTGAATACATTGTAAAGAGTTATGACTCATCTGGTAAATATAGTATGGCAACAGTACAGGCTGTTACAAATGGAGTTAATGTAGATTATGTAACATTTGCTACAGTTCGTTTAGGTACTACAACAGGCGCACTATCTGTTGATATCGGCGGATCAGTTGGACCAACTACTAGTATTGACTTAACGGCTACACCATCTACTGGTAATAGTACTGTTTGGACTACCCAATATAGGCTAGTTTAAAAACATTATTCCAGATAGTCCTTATTGATAAATATATTAATAAGGACTACAAAATAAATGGCAACTCAAGCATTCAATGCATTGACTGGAGTTAGTGTTGGAAGCAACGCCAATCTGGTAATTGACGCTAACAGCAACGCAACACTTGCGAACGTTAGTGGCAATTATTATACCGGAAACGGCGCAACTTTCGCAGGAAATGTAAACACTTCACAAGCAGGTACCGGATTAGTTTCCGGTGCATTGGGCGCGGGTTATGTGGCCAGCGTAGGTACTCATTCTGCAACAGTTGCATACGCATCACAATATATATTTGGAACTAGCGACTTTACAATAGAGTTTTGGTTTAACCCAACAACATTCACCCCGGGTCATTTCCTTACCACCGGTCCTGCTATAGACTTTATATACCAATCTGATGGTACTATTGCGTTAGATATAAGTAGCAACGGTAGTTCCTGGAATATATCACTGGAAGCATTAACTTGTACAACCACAATTGGTGTCTGGAGTCACATTGCCTTAGTTCGACAAGGTTCAAATTTTAAATTATATAAAGATGGTGTAGTTACTAGCACTGTGACAAGTGCATTGGGGATATATAACCCAGCATCAACTATTACTCTTGTTGATGGTGTTGATGGTCGTCTTTCTAATTATCGTATAGTCATAGGTACAGCAGTCTATACAACTACTTTTACCCCACCCAATAGTCCTCTTACTAGCACACAAACAGCAAATACGAACGGTAATCCAAGTAGTGCTATTACCGGAACACAAACAAAATTATTAACATTTGAAAGTTCAAGTGTTATAGATATTTCATCATATGGTGCTAGTATTACTAATGCTAGTATTAATATGGTATATCAAGACGTACCATTTGGTCAACCACAGGGTACTTTAATATATGATGGTAATATATGGCAAGCATCACCCATCAATGTTACTGGCAATGTATCTGCTACTCAATTCATTGGCGGAGGTAATCTACTATCTAATGTACTAACAGTAAGTCAATATACGACTGGAAATTTTTCAAATATTATTGATAACGTACATGGATTGAATTTTGATACTACTACTGGTTTTAGCGTCACTGACATGGGCGGAGGCAATGCTTTAATTCAATTGGGTAGTTCATTCAAAACTTGGGAAGTAGCTGGACAGGCTAATCTAGTCGCCGTTGGTGAAGATGTAGTAGAATTTGTAGCCGGCAACGGCATGATAATCACTACTAATGCTAGTGCTTACCCACAACAAATTGAGTTCACTGCTAACTTTAGTGGTATTTCTACTAGTTCTATCAGCAACGGTAATAGTAATGTAAACATTCCAATCGCTAATGGTAATGTTAATATCAGTTCAGAGGGTAATGCTAATATAGTTGTTGTCAGTGGAACTGGGGCAAAGGTATCCGGTAGTCTTACAGTTGGAGCAGGGGTTGGTGGTAATGTTACTGGTGCAAATGTAGTTAGTGCTAACACAGTTACTGCTAATCTAGTTTATGGTAACTACCTTCAAGGTGATGGTTATCTAATTTCTAATCTTACAATTGCTGCCGGCAGTTCTATCATAAACGGAACAAGTAATGTGCTTGTTACTCTTAACGGTAATGTAAACACATCAGTAGCTGGCAATGCTAATGTATTAGTTGTTACTAGTACTGGCGCTAATGTAGTAGGCACATTTGATGCTACTGGTAATATAAGTGCTAACTTCTTTACTGGTAATGGAGTTAATGTTTCTGGAAACTTAACTAGTTATAATGCTAATTTAGGTAATCTAGTAGCAGCCAATTACTTCAGCGGCGATGGCGGATTATTAAGCAACATAGGTAATGCTAACTATGCAAACTTTGCCGGTACTGCATACTCAGTTGATGGTGCTAATGTATCAGGTGAAGTAGCCAATGCTAATTATTCAACATATGGTAACTATGCTGGATATAGTAATTTAGCAAGTTATGCTAATACTTTTGCTTCTAATAATTTAACTTACTATGGCGTAACTAATGATGCTGTAGCAGGACAATTGATGTGGGCAAAGTATGGTAATGGAAATACTATATTTGACGGCTCTAATGGCACAAGCCCAACAGGCAGTTCTGTCAACGCAACTGACGCTGATATTGCCTGGACTAATGCATATCCAACATTAATGGGTTGGAATGGAGCAAACACATATGGTGTAAGAGTTGATTCAGCAAGAATAGCTAACTTAGCAAACTTGTCAACCTATGCCAACATAGTAACTGACAATGCTCAACCAAATATCACAAGTCTTGGTAATCTAACAAACTTAGTAGTTGATGGTAATATTGATGGTAATATAGTTAATGCCAACACAGTTAATGCTAACTTGTTAGCCGGTAACTATGTTTCTGGTGATGGTTATCTACTTTCTAATCTTTCAATAGCTTCCGGAACTTATATCTCTAGTGGTAATAGCAATGTGCGTGTATTTGCTAACAGCAATGTAACAACTAGTGTAGCAGGTAATGCTAACATTGTTGTAGTAACAGGCACTGGTATGAATGTTTCTGGAACATTCAACACGACCGGTAATGCTAATGTTGGTAATTTAAATGTAGGTACTGGAACAGGTGGTAGTCTTACTGGCGCGAATGTTGTTAGTGCTAACTACTTCATTGGTAATGGTGCATTATTAACTGGTATCAGTTCTAGCCCTAGTAGTATCTATAATGGTAACAGCAATGTATCTGTAGCAGCCAATGGTAATGTAACAACAAGTGTTGCAGGTAATGCTAATATATTCACTGTAACTGACACCGGAGTTGTTGCTACTTATTATAGTGGTGATGGTAATGGAATATCAAATATTGCCGGGGCAAATATTGTTGGTGAAGTAGCAAACGCAAACTATGCAACATATGCTAACTATGCATATTTTGCAGGCAATGTAGATGGCGCTAATGTATCAGGTGAAGTAGCAAACGCAAACTATGCAACCTATGCTGGCACTGCATTTTCAGTAGATGGTGCTAATGTAGTAGGTGAAGTAGCCAATGCTAACTATGCAACATATGCCGGCACTGCATTTTCAGTAGACGGGGCAAACGTAGTAGGTGAAGTAGCCAACGCTAACTATGCAACATATGCAGGTACTGCCTTCACAGTAGACGGAGCCAATGTTTCAAACACTGTTGCTAATGCTAACTTTGCCGTATACAGTAATTTAGCAAGTTTTGCTAATATCATAACTGATAACGCACAACCAAACATTACCAGTCTTGGTAATTTAACAGAATTAAATGTTACTGGCAATACTCTTATTGCGGGTAATTTAACAGTAAGTGGTAACATAACATATGTAAATGTAGATCAATTATATATTACTGACCCTATCATTGAGATGGGCGGCAGCGCAAACGGAGATCCATTAACAACTGATGACGGCAAAGATAGAGGTAGTTTATTATATTATTATAACGGCACTCCTATTCAAGCATTTATGGGTTGGGATAACAGTGGTGGTGAATTCATATTGGGTAGTAATGTTACAAACAGTTCTGATGTTATAACGGTAAATACATACGGCAATGTTCGTGCTAATGTATTCATTGGTGATTTATCTGGCAACGCAAACAACTCAAATTATTTGAATGGTATTACTAGTAATGGACTATTCAATAACATGGGTCTTGGTCTTACTACCTATAACAACTTTGATACGCCAAACAACTTTGGATATCAATATATATTTGGTAGCACAAATGGACCAAACACAGGTGGAACACAATTTTATACTGTAGCATCTGGCCTTGGTGCAGAATATCCATATAGCGATTATGCTCAACAGATGGCACTTAATAGGTTTACTGCTGGCGGGGATCCATATTTAACAGTAAGACAAAAAGAAGCAGGTGTTTGGGGTGTATGGACTAAACTATATGCTGGGTATGCCGATTCAGCAAATACTGCTAACTATTCTTCAAATGCTGGTTATGCAAACACAGCAAATTTATCATCGTATGCTAATATAGTAACCGATAATGCACAACCAAATATAACAAGTGTTGGCGTGTTGGCCAACTTAGATGTTACAGGTAACATTACTAGCAATAGTATAATATATGCTGGATACTTAACCGATAGTCAGATATCATTAAACACTGATACTAATCCGGGCATTGAGATTGGATTGCAAAGTAGAACAGTTGCAGGAACTCCTTATTTAGATTTTCACAGTTCAACATCTGGAACAGATTATGATGTTAGATTAATGGCATCAGGCGGTGGCGTTGCCATGGGAGATGGTAATTTAGATATATATGCTGCTAATCTAACATTAATTACAGGAACAATATACGGCAATGGCGCCGGCTTAACTAATATCAATGGTGCTAACGTTATTGGTAATATATCTGGTAACATATCTAATGCCAACTATGCAGAGTTCAGTAATTTAGCAAGTTTCTCAAATACATTTGCATCTAACAGAACAAATTACTTTACTGTAACTAATGACGCAGTATCCGGACAATTGATGTGGAAAAATTACGGTAATAATCATACTGTATTTGATGCATCTAACAGCACAAGTCCAGAGGGCAACGCTATAAACAACGCCAACTCAGCATACCCATGGTCTAATATAGCATATAATGCACCAACATTAATGGGTTGGAATGGATTCGACACATATGGTGTACGTGTTGATTCAGCAAGAACATCAGATATCGCGGCAAATGCGGGTTATGCAAACATTGCCGAAGTGGCATATAGCGTAGATGGTGCTAACGTATCAGGTGAAGTAGCCAATGCTAACTATGCAACATATGGTAATTATTCTGCTTTTAGCAACTTGGCAAGTTTCTCAAATACATTTGCATCTAACAGAACAAATTATTTTACTGTAACTAATAATTCAGTTGCAGGAGAGTTGATGTGGAAAAACTACGGCAATAATCATACAATATTTGACGCATCAAATGGAACAAGTCCATCTGGTAATGCTATAAATGATGCTAATGCTGCTGTAGTTTGGACTAACAATTATCCAACATTGATGGGTTGGAATGGAATTGACACATATGGTGTAAGAGTAGATTCATCTAGGATAGCAGATATTGCTAACTCTATTGTAGCAGCAAATGTTACTGGACTAGGTAACGTTGCTCTAGCAAACTTTGACGGCAACAGTAGCAATGTATTGTATGGTAATGGAGTATTTGCCCCTTCTGCTAACTTATCAAGTATTATTAATGGCAATAGTAATGTAATTGTTGAAGCAAATGGCAATGTATCAACTAGTGTAGCAGGTAATGCTAATATATTTGTTGTTACTGGAGTTGGTGCTAATATTGTTGGTAATTTAGATATTACTAGTAATTTAACCGTTAACGGCAACATCACTATTACTACCGGAGTCTTTACTGGAAACGGTGCAGGACTATCAAATATTGCCAGTGGGAATATCATTGGGGATGTCGCCAATGCTAATTACGCAAACTTTGCAGGCACGGCGTATAGTGTTGATGGTGCAAATGTATCAGGTGAGGTATCAAACGCAAACTATGCAAGTTTTGCTAATATAGCAAATTCTGCCTACTCAGTAGATTTAGCAAATGTAGTTGGTATAGGCAATATTGCTTCTATCAACATTGATGGTAGTGCAGCAAATGTATTATATGGCAATGGTGTATTCGCTAGCGCCGGGAGCGCAATAGGTGCGACTGGATTTGATGGTGCAACTGGTGCAACTGGATTTGATGGCAGCACTGGTGCAACTGGATTTGATGGCAGCACTGGTGCAACTGGTCTAGACGGAGCAACTGGAGCAACTGGATTTGATGGAGCAACTGGAGCGACTGGATTCGATGGCAGCACTGGTGCAACTGGTCTAGACGGAGCAACTGGAGCAACTGGATTTGATGGAGCAACTGGTGCAACGGGTTATGATGGAGGTACAGGTGCAACTGGATTTGATGGTGGCACAGGTGCTACTGGATTTGATGGAGGTACAGGTGCAACGGGTTATGATGGAGCAACTGGTGCAACGGGTTATGATGGAGGTACAGGTGCAACTGGATTTGATGGAGGTACAGGTGCAACTGGATTTGATGGAGCAACTGGTGCAACGGGTTAT